>BNJS01000739.1_pt1 | contig 132886 bp, 187 predicted proteins | sample 8540461 | NCBI WGS metagenome assembly BNJS01 (sample SAMD00202454, study PRJDB9452) | human saliva metagenome | isolation source: human saliva | place: Japan
TAATGTAAGTCTTGTAAACCAACCTCATTAGGAAGTACATCAGATTTTTGCAGGTACTATGAACATCATCAAGTTGTTATTCCTTTCTTTTACAATCTTTTCCATTCATTATTTTTCTCCTTAATCTTAATAAAAATTTTATATATAGATTACAACAATTCATTATAAATTTTTGATATTATAGTAAATAAAATATAATCTTTTTAAATATTATTTTCTCTCCCAATCACACATCTATATTTAAAATGGCATCAAAAGTTTCTCCTTGAAAGACTATACTCCACTCTTGGTGGAATTTGTAGGTATTCTTTTCAATAATAATATTATCTCTTCAAGTTCCCTTTTAATGTGCTTTGTTAAAGTTTTAAAAGAAATATTTCTATACTTTTTAATTCATTATATCTCATAAAAGGAGAATTTTCATATAATTTATATATAATAATCATTTTATATTCTCACCAATTAATGATAAAGTATATCCAAAACCTGTATCTTCAAGCTTTATATTCTTTTTCAACACAACTTTATTTTTCCATTTACACTCTCCTTTAAGTTAGTATCTAACCATAATGTGCGTACTTACATTTAATTATAATATATTATATAATAAAGTTAATTTTTATTATTGGAGGTTTTTAATGAAAACATTAATTGTAATTGTACACCCTAATCTTTAAAAAGATTCAAAAGTTAATAGAGCTTGGATAAAAGAAGCTGAAAAATACCCAGATAAATGCAATTCATAACTCTATATGAAGTTTATCCTAATGAGTTAATTGATATAGAGAAAGAACAGAAATTGATTGAAGAACATAGTAGTTTAATATTACAATTTCCTATTTATTGGTTTAATTGTCCACCTCTTATGAAGAAATGGTTAGATGAAGTTTTACAGATGGATGGACTTTATAGAAAGAATGGAAATAATCTAGAAAATAGAAATATAGGTTTTAGCTGTTACTGCTGGTATAAGTGGAAAAATAATTATTCAAAAATCTGAAAATACAAACATAGTCTTAAAGAAATTCTTCCTTCTTTGAGATAACATTTAATTATTGTTCAGCTAACTATAAAGGTTTTAATGCTTTTTATAGTGCCGAATTTGAAGCCACTGATGAAAGAATAAAAGAAAGTATACCTCAATATATCAATTTTCTAAATTCTATTTAATATTAAAAATGGGAACTATTACAAAAACTAATAAATAGAGTAAAAATCGTTTGTTACCCATATTTTTAATAAGTTAATTTGTAATAGCTCTATTATAATTTTTAAATTCTTTTAAATCATTAACCATAGAATTTATATTAGAATTAACTTCTTGTCTTAATTTTTCTGCTACTTTTCTTTGTATTTCCACTAGAACCCAAAGTTCTATTATCTGAGTCTCTATAATTAGAATCTGGTGGAACATTTCCCGAATATTTAACATTTTTATCAGTATTTCTCACAGTAACATCATTATTTATATTATTACTATAATAACTTCCTCTCATAGATAATAAATAATGAATAGTTCCCTACTTCCTCAATAGTTGTAGTAGCTTTTTGTAAAATTAAACACTTTTATTATAGGTTTTTCCAGTTGAGTCAGTTCCAGCTTTGTACTTTTTACTCATTTGTTCTGTATTAGTATTAGAAGAAGTATTATAACTATACTCACCATTTTTGTATTCAATAAAAAGTTCTATCCCATTACTTACAGAGTAACCTATTGAACTCATAGCATCATTAATCCTACTTGATATATCAGAATTATTTGAACTTAAACTATATTTAAAATATCCCTTTTCTTTTGTTTCACTTAACAATTTATTAGTATCCTTATAGTTTGAAATATATTTTTGAGCTTCTCTGAAAATAACAATTTGCAGCCCTATATTTTTGCCTTTGAAGAACCTCGCATTTCTGTATTCTTCCATTCCCTTATTATAGTTGTCTCGCTGCATCATTTAAATCAGCTTTGATGTTTAACATTCTCATAATTTGAATAAGAGTTTCTATAATTACTTTGATATCTTGAATATATTTCATTTGTTTTCTATAATAAAGATTTTGAGCACTTCTTAGATATCGATTACTTCCTTGTTTTTCTTCTATTTGAGCAAGCTCTATATAACCATCTGCCCTATGTTTTGCAATTTCCTTTTTAAAAAGAACTATACAATTCTATTTTACTGCTATCTCAAGTCAGGTTTAGATTCAGCTAATCTACCTATTGAATTATCCATATTAATTACATAGTCTATAATTTCTAAAGCATATGTATGGTCTTTCCTTATATCTGTATTTTGTAAAAATAATTCTTGTTAGTTTTTAAAAGCTAAATTAAAATATCTCTATATTGTTACTAGCTAAGAAATCTCTTTGTGTTGAAATTCTTGAATACTCACTATTATCAGAAACAATATATATTTGAAAAAGTTCTACATTTAGCTTGATTTCTATCTCAATTTCTTTCACTATTTTTAAGTTTTGCATAATGTTCAAAAATATTTAAAAACTTATTATTAATTTCAATTTTTCTTTCTTTTAATTTTTTAAAATTTTTCTGGCTTCTCATCAAAATATTTGGAAAGTTAATTCCCACATTTTTGAACATAATCTCCTCTTTCATATGCCTTTCCCGTCTATATAAATTACTGCAAAGAGATTAAAAAGCAAAGAACAATAAATAAAATCTTTTTCATCTTAGGTTTCCCCTTAAATAATTAAGTTGTTGTCTTATTTATAATATATCTCTTTAATTTTTAGTCAATTACATTTTTAATTTCTTTTTATATTTAAAATTTTAAACTTCAAAATAATTAATTGAAATAATGTTGAGAATATATAATTAATATATATATTCTTAAATTTTATTATTTATTAGAGAGGTGTAAATATGGAAAAGAAAAAGCTACTCAAAAAATTTCTCAAGAGATACTTGAAAATATTGGTGGTTCCTCAAAATATTCAAGGAGCTGCCCACTGTGCAACCTCGTCTTCGTATTGTCCTTAAAGATTTATCATTGGTTAAAACTGATAAATTAGAAAATATTGATTTGGTTAAAGGTTGTTTTTATTGCAGGAAGTCAATTACAACTTCTATTCTGGGGCTGGGACAGTAAATGAAGTTTATAAAGTTTTTGCAAAAGAAGCTAAATTAGAAAATATGTCTTTATCTGATGTAAAAAGATATTGCTGCTAAAAAGAAAATCCTCTCACAAAAAGTTATCAAAGCATTATCAGATGTTTTTGTAGAAATTATCCCTGCTATCCCTAGCAGCTGCAATCTTATTAGGAATTACTGGATTTTTTAGCTAATTTTGAAGCTGTCAAAACAAATCAAACTCTGTATGCAATCAATCGTTTAGCTTTCTAGCATCAGTTGAATCTTTTGCAGTATTGCCTATGGTTGTTGTGTACTCAGCAACGAAAAAGATTTGGTGGAAGAGCAATTTTAGGTATAGTTGTTGGAGCAATAATGCTTTGATGGAAGTCTTGCATAATGCTTATTCAATAGGTACCCTGATTTAATCCTGAAAATTTTTAGATTTATTTTGGACTGAAAATTCAAATGGTTGGTTTTCAAGGTAGTATAGTTTAGCTCTTATGATGGGATATATTGTTGCAACTCTTGATAAATTTTTTTGAAAAGAAAATTCCTTCTGTTATTAAACTTTTAGTTTCTCCCATGTTGACAGTTTTTATTTCTACTTTCTTATTATTTACAATAGTTGGACCTGTTGGGACGTGAACTTTTCAAATTACATAACAGGTGGACTTGTATACATTAGTACTGAGTTTGGTAAGATAGATATATGATATTTGCAGGTTTACAACAAATTGTTGTTATAACTGGATTTCACATCATATTTTAAATGCAGCAGAAGCTACAATTGATTGCAAACTAACTGGAAGAGATTTTAAACCTTTTGATGTCAGTTGCATTAATTTCACAAGGTGGAGCAGTAATTGCATTATTTATTACATCGTAAAGATAAAAAGTTGTTGAAATTGCATATACCTTCATTTGTAAGTATTTTATTTGGTATAAGTGAGCTTTCAGCAATTTTCTTTGGTGTAAATTTAAAACATAAGTTTCCTTTGTTGTTGGTTGTATTGCAGAGACAATAGTAGGTGCATTTGTATATATATTTAAATTAACTTCTCTTGGCTTTGGAGCAACTGCAATTCCAGGTTTATCTATAATAGATCCTGCTAATAATGGTTATATAAATTATATTATAGTTCATTTAATAGGAATTTTTTGCAGGTATAGTTTTTATGTTACTTTATAGGAAAAAGTTAAACTAAAAAGCTATTGAAGAAGTAAAACTGAAATAAAAGAAAAATAAAAATATAGAAGAAATTTCTTTAATTCCACCAGTAAATGGAGAAGTGAAAGATGTTTCTCAGTCAAGTGATCAAACATTTGCTTCAAAGCTATGGGAGATGGAATTTTAGTAAATCCTATTGATGAAGTTTTTGTTGCCCCTGCTGATGCAAAAAGTTGAATTAGTATTTCCTACAAAAACATGCCATTGGTTTAACTTTAAAAGATGGAAGTCAAATTTTAATTCACTGTGGTATAAATACTGTTACTATGAATGGTGAAGGTTTTTGAAACCTATGTTGAAGAAGGACAAGAAGTTAAACAAGGAGATAAATTAGTAAAAATGGATTTAAAGAAAGTTCAAGAAGTTGGACATAGTACTACAAACTTTGATAATAGTCAATGAAGTTGGACAAGGAAGTAAAGTTATAGTTGATGCAAATAGTAAAACCCAATTATTATAAAAAGCTTAAAAGGATAAAAAAATGAATAGAGAAGAATATTTTAAATTTATAAAAATAGTAATGATTTAAGATTAAAGGTAAATAGTGATCCTTATCGCTTTTGCATTTTCATTTAATGCCTCCTATGGGTTGGTTAAATGATCCTAATGGACTTTGTGTAATAAAAAGGAGTAAATCATATTTATTTCCAATATGTCCTTTTTTCTGCAACTTGGGGAATGAAATTATGGGGACATTATTCACTGAAAATTGATAGACTATAAGGAATATGATGCTTTTTCATTTCCAGATATAAAAGAAGATAAAGATGGTGTATACAGTGGTTCTGCCTTCGTAGAAAAATGGTGAAGTTCATTATTTTTATACTGGAAATGTTAAATACACTGATAAAGAATATGATTATATTTTTAAATGGGACGTGAACAAAATGTAATAGAGCTTTATTTCAAAAGATGGTTTTTAATTACAAAAATAAAATTGTTCTTTTTAAAAAAATTTTGATTATCCTAAAAATATGTCTACTCATGTTCGTGATCCAAAAGTATTTAAAATTGAAAATGATTACTTTATGATTTTAGGTGCAAGATCAAAAGATAATAAAGGTTGTGCCATTTTATACAAATCTACAGATTTAAAAAGATGGGATTACTATATGGAGATAAAACCGATAAATATTATGGTTATAGTGGGAATGTTGTGATTTAGTAAAAGTTGAAGATGTTTGGTTTCTATTTGTTGTCCCCAAGGAATAGAACATAGATGGAATTAATTTTGCTAATATTTATCAAATTGGCTATTTTCCAATAAATATTAATTTTAAAGAAAAACATATAACTTAGGAGAATTTATAGAGTTAGATAGGGGCTTTGATATCTATGCCTCAAACTTTTTATTGATAATAAAGGAAGAACTGTGTTAATTGCTTGATGGGTATACCAGATGCAAAATTATACTAATAATAAAAACTATAAAAACGGTTAGCAACATGTCTCTATCTATACCTAGAATATTATCAAAAAGGAAATAAAATTTTACAACAACCTTTACCAGAATTTGAAAGTCTAAGAAGGAATAAAAAGTGAGTACAGATAACCACATTAAATTTCTTTTAGTTTCTACCTTTGAGTTAATAATTGATATTGAAGATTCAAACAAATTTTTATTAATTATGGAAGATGTAAAACTATCTTTTAAAAATAATATTTTTCATTGAAATGAAATGAAAGTGGAGAAGGTAGAGATAAAAGAGCAGTGTATTTAGAAGAACTCTAAAAAATACAAATGTTTGTTGATACAAGTTCTATTGAAATTTTTATTAATAATGGAGAAGAAGTTTTTACAAGCCGTTTCTATCCAAAAATAAAAATATTTATTGAGATATTTAATAAAGGTACTTGTACTTGTTATGATTTAAATAAATTTAAAATAGAGAAGGAATAATATTTATGATTTTTTAAAAATCTTTTATAATACTTACATTTTATATTTAATACTTTAACTACCTCATTCTATTGATATTAAAAAGAAGTTTTCTGATAAATATATGATAGACTTACATACTTGGTTACCTGATACTTTTGAAGAACTAAAAGCTATTAATGAAGACGAATTATACAAAAATGGCAGTTGAAAAATATCATTACCATAAAGATAAGTCTAATCTTTTACAGTCAAAAAGAATTTAAACAAATTGAGAAATTTGTTAGTATAGAAAAAGTAAATCAATATTTTGTTGAAAGATTGAATAAAGAAAGAGCTGAGTTAGGTTTATCTTCTGATGTTAGAATTGATAATACTCTAATAAAAGCTGCAAAAATTGGTTCTACTGAATTAGCTGTTTGCAAAAGAATATCACATAAAAAGACCTAATAAAACTGAATAATGGACTGTCTTTTGAAAAAGTAGATAAAAGTTTAATGGAAAAATATTCTTTGAAAATATTTTAAAAGTTAGTATATCTAATGAGGCACAAATGATTTCTGAAAAATTTATAGCTAATTATTGATTCATGGAAAAGAAAGTCCAGAACATTGGGAGTTTATGATTGACCCTGAATTAAGAAAATAGGTGTCAATTTTTTTCTTTTGGTTCTTCTGATGACACTAATTTTTAGTTCAAATTAACTATGGTGTCTTTATTTGAATGAGGTAATTTTTCCTTATTCCAAACAGAATATTTGCTTACTTTTAATTTCCATAGCTCCAAGTCTATAATTAAAAAGTACCTGTACTCAGCAGAAAAACATTATTAAGATATTCTCTAACTTTCCCAGACACACTTGGAGTATGTCCAAAAATATATTTTTCCAGTATTATTATTTTCCCAAAAATTATCTCTATTCCATACAAGATAATCTACTTTTGTTCTTCAACTGACTTTGAGCAGTTAAAACCAGCATGTACAAATATACTTTTTATCAGATACTATCATAAAAGGCATAGCCTCTAAAATTTTTTAACCATTTAGCATTTGAAATATCTAAAAGATTTTTATCATCTTTTTCCGATAATTTTATATACTGTACATAATTATATACTGTTTCATCTCCTCCCTACCTTATACCACAAGTCTTTTATAGTAAGAAGAAAATAAAAGCACTCTCATAAAGCATTTCTTCATGATTACCCCATACATGTTTTTAATTTGATATCCTTGCTCTTGTAATTCTATATATTTTCAAATATAGCTCAATAGAATTTTCCTCTATCACAACTATCTCCTAAAATAATTAGTAGATCATCTTTCTTTAAATCTATTTTATTTAATAATTTTTCAAAAAGATTATAATAACCATGGATATCTGATACTACAAAAATTCTATTATAATCATTTTTCATTTATATATTCTATTTTAAAATTTGGACTCATTGTTTCCATTCCTCATTTTATCCTTTATATAATTATACAATATCTGTCAACAGAATATTTACTAAATATTGCAATTTAATAAAATATGACATATCATATATGTATATTTAGTCTATATGGAGGTAAAAATTATAGGAGCAATAATTGGAGATATTATAGGTAGTGTCTATGAATTTATAGATAATGTTAAAGATAAAAATTTTGAATTATTTGTATCTTATAGCTATGACTACTGATGACAGTATTATGTCACTTGCTGTAGGACAGGCTTTAGTAAATACTTATAAAGAAAAAGGATACTATAAAAAAATTCAAGATGAGTTAATTAAAACAGATGCAAAAAATTTGGAAGAGAATATCCCGTATTCTGGTTATGGTTTAAAAATTTAAAGAATGGTTAAGAGAAAAATCCTAAACCATATAATAGTTTTGGTAAATGGTTCAGGTATGAGAGTCTCATCTGTTGCTTGGTTATATGATAATCTTGAAGATGTAAATAAATATGCTGAAATTACAGCTTCAGTATCTCATAATCATCCAGAAGGAATAAAGGGAGCTTGTGCTATTGCTTTCTGCAATATATCTTTAGCAAAGACAAAAAGAAAGTAAAGGATGAAATAAAAATATATAGAAGATAAATTTGAGTATAGTTTTGAACCTATTTCTGAAATTAGAAAATGGCATACTTTTAATGAAACATGTCAAGTTACTGTTCCCAATAGCTATACAAGCATTTTTTAGAAGGAAAAGACTTTTGAAAGATGTTCTAATAAACATGCTATATATGCTGGAGGAGATAGTGACACTATAGCTTGTATGGCTTGTAGTATAGCTGAAAGCATATTATGAAATTCCTGATAAAGTTCTTTAGACTTTTGTTATCCTAAAATAAGCATTAGACTTTGAAAAATAGCTTTAAAAAAATATCTTTACTATTAGTGAAAAGAAACAAAAATAGATTAAATAATAATCTTGAAAAAGTTTTAAAACTTTTTAAAAAGAAGAAAATATTTAAAATAAAATGAAAGCTGTAAGTTATTTTCACAGCTCTCTTTTAAATTCACTAACATCCAAATTAAAAATGTGGAAATAGAACTTGGCTTTATTCTCAAACCAGACCATAGACTCCAGGTAAGTCCATAAGAACAATAAAATATCATGAAAAAGAAAGCTGAAATGCTTTTCATTTTTCTGATTCATTCTAAGTATTAATATAAATAATAAAAATAAATATAGCAATCCTAATATCCCATTTTTGCACAAAGAAATCTATATCATATTATGTGGTTTGCAAATCTATCTCATACTAATTCCTCTTTATATTGCTCATCTTACATTTTCTTCAACATATTTTTGAACATGTGGATATATTCTTTTTATAACTTCCTCATCCCAAAAATTGATTTTCTTTAAATATTTCTATTCCAGCCTTCCACATAACTATTCTATCTTCATTACTTATATTTTCAGTAGTTTGAAATGAAGTTTTTAGCTTTTCTTTATATTCTTTTGGTAAAAATAATCCTGTAAGTAATATAATAATTGTAATTACAGAAATAAACTTAATACTTTTTCCTATCTTTAAATACTTTAAAAATAAGGTATAAAACTACAAGAAATAATGATAAAGCCCTGCCTCTACTTTCGCTTTTTCCCTAATGCTATAAAGGGTAATATGAAGTTAATAGTAAAAACATATTTTTTAAAGTCTTCTGAAATTTTCTCAAAAGTATATATTAATATATATATCCATCCTACCAATAAAATTGCTCTAATTCTACCTAAATCATCAAGCAAATGATAAACATAACTTTCATTATATAGATACATTGCACTCAAGCAAATTGACTGCTAAAATATATCATATACTAAATCTATTCTTTTTATATTCAATAAAATGGAAACATTGCAAGACCATAAAACCTAGTATTTATATTGAGAAATTTACTCATTCCAATCACTATCAGCTGAGATATAATTCCAAATAGACCCCAAAACTAAAATTAATAAAAGCATTCCATATATATATTTACTAATTTTATTATATCCCTATTAAAACAAATATAAAAATGACACTATTAGAAGAAGATACCCTATTTTTCATATTAAGTTTGGAATTAAAAAGCTGAAAATATAAGCATAAGTAGCCCATTCTCCTATTAAGTATCTCTTTTTATCTTTATAAAACATAATTTTCCTTTCAAATTAAAACTTTCCAATTTAATCTTTTTACAACTCTTTTGATTTGATTTTTAAAAATTCTTTACATTCTTCTGTTCTTTTTCTTTCTAAATAAATTCGTTTCAAGTTTCTTATCAATCTTTTCTTTAAACTATTTGTCAAAAACTTCCTATCCTATAATCATCAAAAACTCAGTCAACCTAAGTTTTCCATTAATATCTATTAACATTCCACCAGTATTATAATCTATTGGATAAATTTTTATTTACTAAGATTATAAAAATATCATAAAATTTTATTATCAACTCTTTATTTTTCAAAATTATTGACAAATTTTCAAAAGTTAGTCCACAATCTTTTGTAACAATTATTGAAACTCTATCAAAAATGATATTCTCTAATCTTTTTATATCTCTAATCTACATACAAGGTAAACTAACTTTTCTAAATATTTTACAACTTTTTCATAATGTATAGCTCTCATCATCATAAATTCCAAAAGCCATTCTTATTTTTCTTTTTCCATATGAATATATTTTTATATAAAATTTGTTCCTCAACATTTTTCTTTTATAAAACAAAAATTTTTATTTTTATGATTACTTATACATTCACCAAAATTTCCATTTTTCTTCTAAATATTTGTCAAAAATTGCCAATTCATTTTAGCCCTTAAAATTTTCCCAAACCCTTTGTCTCTAATTTCTTCTTAAAATATTTAATTTTTCAATAAAAGCTAATCTTTTAAATCTTTTTCATTGAATAAGCTATAAGTAGTAAAATAAATTCTTTTTATATGGATATATCATCTCATCATAAGAATCATATTTCATTGTTATCATGTCAGTAATGGGCTCTATAATTTCAAAAACATCCTTGTGTATCTAAAATATGAATTTGTTCATTTTCAACTAAGAAATTCCCAGGGTTAAAATCACCATGATAGTAACCTAATTTATGAATCTCTTTTCATCTTTTTCCACTATCATATTCCAAATCTATTATCTTCACCCTTTTGCATATTCCATTAATAAAAGAAGAAACAATAAATCCATAATGTCTTTTTATTTACTGCAACCAAAGGTTTAACAAATTCTTTTAAACCCATATTTATCAATTTATTTATATTTACCAAAGTTGTAAGGGCTTCACCTAAAAGTAGTAAATTGTCTTTGAGGTATTCTAAACTCATTTCTAGGCTCTTGTATACATATTTTTACCATCTATTTTCATTACAGATACATATTTCTTTGGTATCTTTGTAAAATTTGACACATGTAGAATAATTACCATCTATTACTTTTAAAGCTAAGTCTAAAATTCTCATATAGTAAATATTTAATTTTTATATATAAATTTAGCTCAGCCATTTTATTCCTTTTCTAAAATTAAATAAATTTTTAAAATAATAATTTATTGACTTAGCTACATGTTTTGGATATCCACCAAGGTAGATGTTTATATTTCAAAAATAAACTTTTGGATTTCCAGCTCCCCACCACATGTATAGCATAAGTATTTCTTGTAATACAATCCTAGTAAATTCTTCATCATGATTAAATGGATAAAAATATTCTCTTTGGATATATATTTATATTGTTTTCTCTATATTTACCATGATATTCTTTTTCTAAAATTTCTGTTAATATACTTGTAACTATATGTAAAGGAGATTTACATATCTCATCTTGATAAAAATTCATACATCTTTTTAAAAACCTTATGTTTTTGGTGTTACACCAACCATACCAAAGTTCATAGTGTCTTCATTCTCGTATCCAAGAAACATATCTCACATCTAAAAAGAGGTGTGATATCTTTTATAATTTCCATATCATAAGTCCAAGCATATTCCACCATTCAATTATATAAAACTTTTTACTCTTACATAATCAGAAACAAATGCCCATAATTTTCTATTATAGCATTCTCTATTTATTACTTTTTAGTTCTTTCCTCTATGTTAAAATCATTCCACCTCTATTATTTCATAATCTCGTAAATTTCCAACTTTCTATGCACCCTTTAAAACTTTTTCAGTTTAATATTACCAAACCATACATACTGAATCTATCATTACTAACCTCTACTTTATTTTGTCTTTATTCCAAAAATTTCTATCTTATTTCTAAAAGCTTTCATTTCATCTTATGAATGGATACTTCTACTTATTTTTAATGCAAATTTTTCTATACTATCATCTGAATAAACCCCAACTCTGACTATTTCAAATAAATCATCTGAAAACAAGCTGGTCCATTTCCAGTTGAAACAGCAAATTTATAACCTTCTTTCTTTTACTATTTCTCTGACATCCTTGTAGCTTCTTCCCAAGGATATGCAAAAGAGATAGTGTGTATCCTGTTATTTCTTCCAATATTTTATTTGAAACTTTTTAAATCTTCCCTCTATTGTTTTTAAATCCACATTAGGCATATCCAAATGTTTTTGTTGTATGTCCTCCACTTCAATTCAAATTTGAAGCAATCAATTCTTGACTTTTCTTTGACATTGTTAAATCTTCTATTCTCAACATCTGTATCCCACTTATTATAATCTCTAGAAGTTATTAAAAATAAACTATTTTCATATTATATATAATATTGGTAAAGCATTTTTAAATTATCTTTATATCCATCATCAAAAGTTATGATTACATATTTTTATTTTTGTCAAATCTTTTTATACCTCCATTTTGAATATCTTTAAAAGTGAGGCTTTAGTGTAATTATTTTCACCAAATATTTCATCTGTTTTTCAAAAATTTTCTTTGTACATAAGTATCATACAGCTCATCTCATTTTTACTATCTATTACTCTATGATACATTAACACAGGTAAATCTCTTCTAACTTTTATATGCTAGTTTATTTTGTAGTAAAGTTTCAATGTCTTCTATATTTTTCATATTATCTGTATATACTAACTGGAATATTTAAAAATATAAATAGATATTTAATAAAACTATTTCTTCCAATGCATATAATTATTTGAATATCTTTTTCATTAATTTCTTTAACTTTTATAATAATATTCTTTTTGATTTAAAAATAAATATTATTATAAATCTTTATAATATCTTTATCCTTAATATTTTTATATAAAATAAGTATATTCATAAATATCCTCTTTTTATTTTATTTCTATCACTTTATATTTATCTTCCAAAAAGTTTTATCATAGCCATATTCACATTCATAATTTTTCTTTGATATTTCAATTTTTCTTTGTCTATAATAATCTTCATTTGACCTATTTGACTTGCAGCTTTATGATACATATGTATAGGATATCTTTTCATTTTAAAAAGCAAAAAGTTTTCTCCTCCATATTTAAAAATCTGTTTCAAAATCATCATCTTCATAACCATAACTCTATATATTTTTCATCTAAGCCATTTATATTAATAAAGTCTTTCTTTAAAAGCGAGAAAATTAATCCCACTATTTTCGCTCCTCTTGACCTTAATTTTAATTTATACAAAAGGTTATAAAATTTTTTTCTTTATTTACAATTTGATTCATGCTTATACATTATCAACTAAATCATAGATTTCTTTTATAATCAAATTTTTGAGTATTTATAAGCTCTGTATCTTATCTTCTAATGAGCTTTCCTAGAGCCTCTGAAAATATCTATTCTTTTCTTTCTTGAATTGTATATACTTTCTATAAAAACTGACTATCAAACATCACATCTTGATTCAAAATATTAAATAATCCCCCACTAGCTTCTCTAGCTCCATTATTTCTTGATCTTGCAAAGTCTAAACCTATATCATCTGGTATACATGTTTTATTTTAAAATTACAGTCAACTAATAAATCTTTCTATATTCCATCAATTTTCACTCTGAACCATCACAGCAAATATAAGTTCATCTATTTGTTTTGTTTGTTGTTGTAATGCTAAAATCATATTTCTTGCATACCTAATCTATTATAAAGAGTTACTATTACTGTTATTTTTATCCCTTCATAAACTCACCTAGTATATTTTAAATTATAATTCTTTTACTCTTCTCTTAAATTTTTGACATTGTTATATCTGAAAAACTCGTCTCTTCTTACTTGATATAAACTCATCTTCTATATAAAATTTCCTGAATCTGTTGCTATTCCATAATTAAAACCTAATTTTTTACTTATAGAAGTTTCATTAAATATTCCATAAGGATAAGCAAAAGAATATAATTTTCTCCCAGTGTTTTTCTAAAATAAATTTTATTTTCTTCTATTTTCATCTTTGCTCTTCCCTGTTAAAGTATCTAATTTTGGATGATGTAGAGTATGTCCTCCAAACTCAACTAAACCTCGATTTATACATTTCTAACATTTCATTTTTAGACATCAAATCAAATTCTTTTTCCCCACTGGCTTCGACATCCCATATATTATATTTTTCATCTGAAACCACATATATGACTGCTTTTCATATTATACTTTAAAAAGTGGAAATAATAAATTGTAATTGTCTTTATAACCATCATCAAATGTTAAAATTATATATTTCTTTTATCTTGTTCTTTTGAAATTTTATATAAATCTTTGAATGTAATAGTTATATAATTATTATCTTTTTAAATATTTTAATTGTTTTTCAAATTCATCTACATTTAGGTAAATTGTATGTACCTATTTCATCTTTTATTATTTATTAATCTATGATACATTAAAACTGGTATTTCTAAAAATACTCAAATATTTTTATTATTAATCCTCCAAAATTTCTAAAAATTTTTCAAATATTTTATTTCTTTTCAAATTCTCAAGATTAAATTTTAAATCTTTTTGATTATCTTCTAAAACATATATTTAGCTCAATGTTAAGTAATCTCCAACTTTGAATAACTTGCCTCTATTGTTCAGCTAAAATTTCTTAGGACCTGTTTTACAATTACTAGCAATAACATTTTTCCTAAAACATAAGCCCTCTAATGTTACTATTGCAAATCCTCATATTTTGAAGATAAAATTAACTTATCTGCTAGCCAATTATATGGATTTTCTTTTCTTCCCAATAATATAATCTCATCTTTTGTAGACATTGTCTTTTTAACTTCTCAACTTTTCTCTTTATCTGGTCCATCTCCTATAATATATAATTTACCATCATAACCATCTTTTTAGCTATTTCATAAGCTCTTTAAAACAAAGTCTCAAAATCTTTTGCATACAATCCAATCTTGCTATTGATAATAAATATTTATTTTCTAAAAATTTTTATCTTCTTTCATAAAAATCTCTTCTGATAATTTTATTTTATCAAAAATCAATAGGATTATATAAGAAATCTAATTTATTTCCTAGACTACTTTTTAACTTAATCAAATCTTTTCATTTCTCTACAACACAAACTATTTTATCATATTTTTGAAATTCTATCTACAAATCTATTTATTTTACTCTTTTTCCAATTTTCAATAGAACTATGTATCCAAACTAAATTTTTAGATAAATCTAATTTATCAATTATTTTGTTAAACTTGAATCAAAATCTATTACAATATCAGGTTTATATTCTTTTATAGATTTTTAAAAATTTTTCATCAGCATATATATCTTTTAATATAGCAAAAATTATATTTTATCCTTGACCATAAATCTTTTTCTAATTTCTCTTAATTTTCTTATTTTTAAAATATAGTTAAAATCTTTTTAGATAAATAATTTTAGAATTTATATATATCTAGGGCATTATCTCTATTATCATTTTCTATTACAATTTTTACTTGATATTTTTCTTGCTCTAATAAAAATTTTATATATTCAATTTGAACCTTTTTCTAGTCCTCCCATCATAGTGCTTCCGCTTTTTAAAGAGTATTTTTCATCTTATTCTTTATCTTTTTCTATGGCTATATTATAATTTATATTATATTTCTTAAAATTTTAAAATTCTTTTCACAATCCTCAATATAATCTATTTCTTGCCCAAAAATTCATTTTCTATATTTTTAACATTGATGTCTTGTTTTCTCCTATTAACTCATACAAAATATTTTTCCCACCACATAGAATATTTCTTTCTCTTATCATCTTACTACATATTTGTTCTAAAAAGTTTCTACAAAACTCTTATTAAAAGTTGTAACTCCAATATATTCCCTGTGGTTTTTCCACTTCTAACTCTTTTCCATAATCAATAAGTAGTCCATTTTTATAGAATAATTTAAAGTCTGCTTTCTCTTTTCTTGTTTCATCTGAAAATAATACAGGGCTTATTTTGTAGCTTAAAATATCATCTAATAGTGCTTCTTCTAAAAACATCTGCATTCATTATAAGTCATCATCATCAATAAAAATCTCTAGCAAAACCAAGCAGAAGCTTAAACTATTAGTAATCTCATAAAAAGGATTATAGAAAAAGTTAATTGTTTTCATCAGATAAAACCTCTTTATAACATCATCTTGATAACCAACTACAATTCCAATGTCATTTATTCCTTTCTTTTTAATAATGAAACAGTATAATGAATTAATATTTCATCTCCTATATTTATCAGTGCATTTTGATTTCCACCCAAATATCCGCTTATTCTAGTTCCTTTTTCCAGCTGCCAACAGTAATGCTTTCCTAATAGCCCCTTTATTTATATCATTTAATGCTTCAATTAATTTATCATTATCTGAAATTGATAGATGACCAATATGTCCCACTCTAAATATCTTTAAGTTCTCCTCCATTAGACAAACCCAGATATTGTATTCATCTTTTAAAAATTATACTATATGTTGATACATTTTTAGTTTCTATTGCTGTCATTGCATTGAAGCATTTTTGAAAAATCTTGAAAGGCAAAATTTTTATCCTATTTATAAAAATCTAATTCTTAATTCTTTTTATTTTTAACCCTTTCCACTTCTATTCCTTCTTCTAATATATCTTTTTAATCTTTCATGCAATTGCATAGATTGAAATAGTTGGAGTAAATGGTGTTTGTCTCATTTTGGTTATCTTTTGTGCCAATTTTTAAAATCAAAATATAAACTATTAACTTTATTGTGATTCTGTAATTGCTTTTTCAGATAATATCAATATAGCTAATCCCGGTGTGGGAGAGCCAGAGCTTTTTGAGAACCTATTATCATAACATCTATACTCTAAATTTAAAAATGATAATTCATCTGGCAATAAAAGAACTATTAGAATCCACAACAAAATATATATTATACAAAACTTTACTAATCATTTTCATATCATATATATTCAGTAGATGTTTCACGTATTTACTAAGAGTCCACTAATTCCTTTATCTGAATATTTTTCAAGCTCTTGCTTTGTTAAAATTTCTCCATAGTTTAATTTTATTTGCATAAAAGGTACATCCAAAACTTTACATATATCTACAAATCTTGACCAAAACTTCCACCATATTTATTATTAAAACTTTTATCTTCTTTTTTGAGAAGCAATTTAAAACAGTTGTTTCCATTCCAGGTTCAGAACCCGTTAGAGCTTTGATTTATCATCTGCTCTTGCTAAACTGCATATCATTTTCATTTTCTTTATAATTTTAGAAAACTCTCTGTTCTAAAAATATGGAATTTCTTGACCTATATCTCTAATTTTTTACTCATTTGAACTGGACCAATAGTAAAATTAATCATATCCATAATAAAGTTCTCCTTTTACTTTTTCTACTAATTTTAAATTTTTATTTTGATAATGGTCTGGAATCTCTTTGAGGTAAATCCATATAACTATAATACATAAATAAATATCATAATTATTAGGAGCATCAAATTCAATTCCCTCAAATTTATAGGGAAATATCTCATCTTCCTCCAAATAATTGAAATGAAAGCCACAATCAGGAGTATATGCAATATTTGGCATAGTTTTATTTTTATTTTTAGCTTCATTAAGAATATAGCTATTTTCTTTTTCAATATTCTTATAATTAAATAATTTTGTCTTTTCTAATTTTTCTTAAATTAATTAATATATTAGTAAAAATAATGTAAGAGAAAATCTATTCATTCTATTTTTCTTAAATGAGAATCTCCAAAATTTTAATGCCAAAGAATCTGGATAATAAGTTGCTAAGAAAATATCAACATCTAACTCTGCAAATCTCATCACCTACCTGAACTTTTTCTTTTTGAAATAACCTTATAAAAATTTCTATCTTCATCAGTATTTATAATTTTAAAATTTTCACTTTTTATAATTTTCTTTTAAATATTTAGCATCATTCTTTCATAACTATAATGTCTATATCATCATCCCAAGGTATAAACCACCATGTCTTACTGCACCTAAAAAGTGTCTCCTGAATCTAACCAATATCTTATGTTTATTTTCATTACAAAATTTTGTTATATCTATTAAAATTTCAAGTTTTTGTTGAATCAGTTCACTGTTATTATACATCTGCTCTCCATTTAATCTGGAATTATTTATCTTATTTAATATTTTTGAAAATCATTCTTATTATCTATAATAAAACTTATAGCTATAATAGTAAAAACTAATTGGTATATCAAAGTAAAAACTTACTCAATAAAACCATAAAAGTTTATAAATACAGAAATAGCTAATAATTTTTATATATTTTTAGTATATCCTTCTCACTAAAAATAATTTTTAATAGACTTATTAAAAGATTTATTAAGAAAATAATATATATACTTAAGGTTAAAAGTCCTTGAGTTACAGCTGTTTCTATGAAATTATTGTGATAGTGATCATATTTTCGCTAGCTGAATGTAATTTTTGACCTTTATAGACTTTTCCAATAATTGATACTTCAGTTTTTTAATTCCATCTGAAAATATTGTATATCTAGTATCTTTTTATTTTTCTTTTAGTCTGTTAATTTTGAACTTTCTATTCTATCTATTACTCTAATTTTATTTGAGTACTTAAAATAAAGAAAGCAAGTCCTATGTTATAATTATAGCAATTAAACCTTTTTCCAGTCTAATATAGGCAAAAATTAAAATTAGTTTGTCACGGAACTGCTGTAAAAAGCCCCTCTTGATTGAGTAAAACGTTAACATCAAGGTAATCAGTGTAGCAGGCTAATAATAAATTTTTACATATATATATAGTAGAAAAACCTAATAATAAGTATATTCCTATTTCAGCAGCATACTTTGGGTGTAGAAGTATCACCTATTATTCTATAGTATTGTAATATATCTAAATTTTTATAAGCGTCTATAATTCCTTTATAAAATAGAAGGAACTGAAATAAGTAAAAGTGTTGGTAGTATATATTTTTATATACTTATCTTCTAATTTATAATTTAATAAAACTAGCATAAACCAATACTAAATATTGTTGTATGTAAAAAGTATAAAATTTATCATCTCCTTTTTCATCAACAATTACATAAGAAATTGTAACTAGAACAAGATATAAAACCCTATTATTATATCTCTTTATGTATTAAATACCTTTTTATACCATTTTTAAAAAGAATAAATAAAGATTAAAAACATTACATTGAAAGAACATCTTTTGTATCTCCTCCTCTACGAGATACAAATAGTGCCAACATTGAAAGAATGATTAGAGTATTTAAAAATTATATTATCAATATTCATATTAAATTTTCCATCCTTTTCTCTTAATATAAGTTTTTTATTTTTCTATCATAGGAAGTAGTTTTTATAAATAATGCAAAATAATAAAATATATTTTTAGATACGGATATTTCATATTAAGGTAATTATCCATTCTACAGTCGAACATATCATACTGGGCTCTATAATTTCCAAAAATCATTTTTACCTCTGTGTATCTAAAATATAAATTTTTCCATTAGAATTTAAAAATTACTAGGATTAAAAATCCCATGATAAAAACCTTATGAATTTTTAATTAATTTATAAGCATATCTCAAGTTTTTTCTCTTCTATCTCCCTTCAATCTTCTCCATTAATAAAAGAGAATAATTTATCATTTTATCTTTTTACAATAGCTAAAAATGGTCTTGTATATTCTTTAAATCCATATTCATCAATTAATTTATTAATATTTATAAGTGTATTAAGCACTTCACCTAAAAATGTCATTATTTTCCTTTGAGGATTATATATTCATTTTCTGGTTCTTTCATAATAAAATTATTTTTCAATTTCTATCTCTGAAACATAATTTCTTTTTAGTATCTTTTTAAAATTTCTATTGTCTCAAAATCTTTTTCATTATCCAAATTCAAGTACTTCTCATCATCATAATAAAAATTTTAAACTCCTCTATAATCTTTGTTCTTTTATCATAATTTCCTTCTTTATATTCAAAATTTTTACTTTTTATATTTCTAGACATTATACCATATAAAATTATATTTTATATTAGACTTTTTATTTATTCAAAACTTTATTATATAATGATTTATAATTTATTTTGAGGATTATATGTTATATGGAAACAAAATTATTAGATTTTTATGTAAAATCTTTCTTAAAAAGAACCTAAAATTAATGATAACATTTTATTACTTCACAGATGGTATTGGAGATAATATTATAAGATTAAATTTACTTGAAGAAATTTTAAAGCAATATAGGAAAATAGATACTATATTCTTTTGTGATATTAGTGGCTTCTTTATTATAGGCTTTTGAAAAATATTATTGTATTTACTAAAAGTATGAGACGATATTTATTTGGAAAAATAAAATTATTAAAATTTTTATATAAAAAGGGATTTAATAAAATTATTTTCTTTTAGAGTATGATCAACATGATTTTTGATATTCAGTATTTTGCACTTAGACTCTTACTGTTTAGATAATAAATTTCCATCCTGAGATGAATCAGTATTACAAACATATTATTTCAACTGATTTTAGCAACTGAGGAAACAATAGTAAAAACCTTTAAAAATTTTATTTAATAAAGACATCACAGAACAAGAAGCTATTCCCAATTTAAAGAAAATACTATCCCCAAAAAGTAGAAAAGATGAGTACTTTAGTTGTTGGTATTGGTGTTGGAGCAAGATATAAAATGTTAAAACCTGATTTATTATGTGAAATTTTAGTTATAATATATATATATTATAAAAGTGCGATAGAGATCAAAAATATTTAGGTGAATTATATATTAATTTTTAGTGATTTTAATATTGAAAATCTGGTAAATAAAATTTCTTGAAGAAAGTATAGATATTATTTCAAAATGTCAATATTATCTTGATTTGAGTCTGACTATTTCAATAGCTGCCTTCTTTTAAAAATTAAAACTTATGGGATTTTTAAAAGATTAATGAATCTTTTCATAACAATTGGGATAATGTTACTATTTTTATGGAAAACCTTGTATCTCAGATAAGAATGAATATTTTGAAAATTCAGAATTGAACAATATCTCCTTGAAGAAGTTGAAAAACATTTATAATTCAACTTTTATTAATAAAAATATGGAAATTAAACTATACCTCTAATCTTAGATTTAAGATTTTAAAGTAGTTTAGATTTGCTATTTTACTTTAATTTAAGATTAATCTTTCATACTCTTTTAATTACTTCTTCTTTACTAAATTTTTGAACTTCTTTTTCTATTAACTCTTTATCTAGACTACTATTTTTAATGCTCAATAATATATAAGTAAAGTTTTTCATAATCACCAATTCCTCATATAAATCTCCAATCCTACCATTTTCTAAAATTTCTTTTGGTCCAGTAGACAAGCACTTGATATCATCTTTTTATTTAAAACCAAAGCTTCAATTAATACAGTTGGTAAAACCTCATACTTTGAGCTATGAACAAACAATTTGCTTTTTAACCAAGGATAAGGATTTTTTATACTTCCTAATAAAACTATATCTTTTTCCATATTTTCATCTCTAATCATCTTCCTCAATTTTTCTCTGTCAGGTCCATCTCCAAGAATTAACAATTTTTCAGGTATATTTGATAATTCTTTTGCTTTCTTTAAAACCTTTAATTAATGTTAGAAAATCTTTTTGATGAGTTGTTAATCTAGAAATAGCAATAATAAAGTCTTCATCATAATATTTATTCTCTACTTTTTCCTCTGATAAATTTAAAATTCTATCAAAATTAAATGGATTATAAATTCTTAATAATTTATTTCTCAAAAAGGGAATAAATTACCTGTTTCTTCTTTCATTTCATCACATATTGTAACTATATTATCATATTGTTGCAATCTTTTTCCCTAATCTTGCTATTCTACTCTCTTTCATACCAATCTTTATAGAGGCATGAACCCAAGCTATCTTTTTATTACCATTTATCATTTTATGTATTTTGAAAGTCCCATATCAAAGTCTCATTACTACATCATATTTTTATTCTTTCATTAATTTTTTAAATTATGATATAACTTTCATAGTTCATTAATAAATTATAAGCTACTTTATAGAATATATATTTTTCTTTTTCTAAAAGAATCCAGTTATTTTTATCAATTTTTCTGATTTTAAATATCTCTATTTCTTTTTGGTATATCTTTTTCAAAAACATTTAAAGTTTTAGTTTCATCTTCTATCACTAAATCAATATTTATTTTACTCTTATCAATATTTTTGTAAAACTTCACTAAAACTCTTTCTATTCCTCCCATTCTAAGACTTCCATTATAAAATAATAGCTCACACTGACCTTTATAATTCCAAAATTTTTAAAATTTCTTTTTATTTCATCAAAATTAAAAGTATTTATATCTATCTCATCATAAGTTCCTAGTTTTATCTTTACAAAAATAACTTTACTATATTCAGATTCAGGTGCCCACACTAAATGGTCAATACTATATTTTTCCACCTTTTGGTGGATAAATTGTTATCATTTTTATTAAAAGCACTTGCTATATGAACTATCGAAGTATCTGGACTTATAACATAATCACTATTAAAATAGCAGTATCTAAGATACTTTCTATCGGTATATAAACATATTTATATCTAAAAATTTTAATTCTTCATATTTATCTCCAAAATATACTAAAAATAATAGCTATATCTTTATCTTTCAGATAATTTATAATATTCTCCAAAGTTTCTATAGCTAAAACTTTTATGTTTACTTGCACCATAAGGGTTTAAAATTAATTTTTATTTCTTTTTATTTTTATTAAAAATTTCATATTTCTTTTCATTTTTAAATAAATATCATAAGAAATATCTATATTTTTCTTTTTAATCCTAACTTTATTAAATGATCTAAATATCTTTTTGTATATGCTCTCGTCCATTTAAAATCTTTACCACTTTCAATAGATAAATCAAATAATTTCCAATCTTTTTCTATCAAGTCCTATATTTATTCTAGCTCCACATAAATTTATTAACATCATTTGATTGACTCTTAACATTTCAGAAAAATCTATTAATAAATCATATTTTCTTCTTTTATTTTTAAAGCTAAATCTTTATCTATCCTTATGGTATTCATAAATTTCATCAACATTGGGATTATTTTTTATTATATCTATTGCTGTCTCCTCTTGTAATAACTCCAATTTTTGTATCTGGATATACTTTTTAATTTCACGAAACATTAGTGAACTTTTACTACCATATCTCCAATTTTTCCATCGTATCTTAGTATAGACTTTATATTATTATTTTCTAAGAAATTATCTCCTTCTATTATTTTAGTTTTTCTTTTCATCCCAAATATATTTTCCTATTTTTAGTCTCTCTCTCATATAATCTTTGAAAAATTCTATTGATATTAAATTTTTTCATAGTTTATATTTCCTCCCTAATCTAAATTTATAAATATTATACCAAATTATCCTCCTTATTTGCATTATTTAATTAAAATAAAAACTGATCTACAATATTTATAATCAGTTAGTAACATTGTTATATTTTTATTTTAATGCAAAAGTGTAAAACAAATAAGACAAACATTGCTCATACACTAGGAGTTATATCCTTTTATATTTTGTAAATAATTTTTGAAAATACATAAACAATGAATCCTGCTGCTATACCATCAGGAATTGAATATCCAACTATCATTATCATTATAGTTACAAAACCTGCAGAAGCTGCTGTAAAATCGTGCCAATCTATACTTGAAAGTTGAGTTGCCATATATTCCAACACAGATAAGTGAAGGAGCTATAACTGGTTCAAAAACATTCCTCCACTTCTATTGGTGAAGCTATTGCTACAAGAGGTGTAAATATTGAAGCTATTAAAAACCAAATTCCTGTTGTTATCGCTGTAAAATCCTGTTCTTCCACCTGCTGTAACTCCACTTGTAGATTCTGCTAAAGTAGTTACTGTTGAAGTTCTTAGTACAGCTCCCACAACTGTTCCCACTGCATCAGAAAATAACATTTTTCTTCATTTGATAATTTTTCCAGTCTTTGATGTAATTTTATTTGTTATAGCAACTAATGTTCCTGCTGTATCAAAAAATCAACAAAGAAGAAAAGTAAATATAAAAATATTGATTTAGGGTTTTGAAATTAAAGCTTTTTAATCCATAGAAAAATCTCCAAAATGATTTAGTGAAGTATTTACTTTTATAATCTCATTTCGAGAATTTTGGCATTCCTTCTACCCAAATCTACCTAGGATAATTCCCACAATAGCAGTTATTAAAAGCCATACTGCTGCATCAATCTTTCTACTCATCAAAATTATTGTTAAAAGTAATCCAAACACTGCAAGTAGCACAGTAGGATTTTTAAAAGTTTCCTAATGTTATATGGGTTGCTGGATGTGAAAACTGCTATACCTGCTTTTACTAAACCAATTAAGGCTATAAAAATCCTGTCCCTGCTCCTATGTCTCTGTTTTAAATTTTTCTGGTATAGAATTAATAATTTTATCTCTATTCCAGTTGCTGAAAGAAGTAAAATATTGTTCCTGATACAAAAACCATAGCCAATGCTTCTTGATAAGAATAACCATATAATTTTACAACAATAAATGTAAAAACGAATTTGAACCCATACCTGAGTGCAAGTCCCAAAGGTGCATTAGCAAGTCCCATTACAAAACAAGCTATTGCTGATGAAATTCTGTTACTATAAATACAGAGTTCAAATCCATTCCAGCTGAACTTAATATTATAGTATTTACTCCCAAAAATATAATGCATTGTCAAAAATGTAGTTCCTGCAATAATTTCTTTTTAAAAATTGGTTTCATACTCTCAAAGTTAAAGAATTTTCTTAATGTTTTGCATCCCCCTTATTATCAAAAATATTTTTATAACTTATAATATATTATAAATTATAAAAATGTCTGTCATTTTTAATGTTACAAAAAGAAATATTTTGTATAGTAAATATGTTGACTTTTGAGATGTTTGATATATTATATAAATGTAATAAAGTTCTGTAAAGAGCTAAATATTTTTAGATGAAAAAGATGATTATTTTAAATCTTTGTTTTTTATTTTTGTTTTTACTTTATTTATTTCATTTCTTTCTATAGATGTAGAAGCAGCTCAAAAGATATGATACTCTGGCAGGATGTCTAAGGATATGAATATTGAATTCCAAGCTAAGCAAAAATTTATTGAAGAAGGCATAATGATGTAGTCTATAATGCAATGAATAGAGCATACTTTGGATACTATGAAGTCCAAGGATTTGAAAATGCAATGGTTAACATTGCAGCAAGAGTAATGAAATTGAAGCAACATTTCGTAGAATAAAACATACTTAAAAGGAAATATTCGGAAATGTTGATCCAGATAGGAAATAGATATCTTTGCAATGAAGAGTATATAAAGATAAGTATGAGTATGGATGGAGCAGCTTTTCAATAGATGATCCAGATGATTTAGGAATGAAAGTATTTAGTAATGACATGTTGTTGTTGGAGATGAAACAACAATTAAGTTAAAATCATTTATGGTTCATTTGGATTACTTTAAGAGAAGCATTAGAAGCAATATTAGTTGTTGTTGCAATTATTGCCATTTGTTAAAACTGAAATCAAAACTATGCATAAGTTTATATAGGAATGGCGTATTTGAGTTGTTTGTTCTTTCTTATTAGCATTCTTAATAGATTGGTTACTTGGAGGAGTTGGACAAGAATTGATGAAGGAATTACATATGTTCCTAGCTGTTGCTGTCCTGCTTCTGGGTAAGTAACTGGATATTATCTCGTTCAGACAGAATGCTTGGTCAAGATATATAAAATCATAGGAGTTCAAAATCTATTGGACCAAAACAGTGGAAGAGCATTAATCTTTTTCTGGCATTTTTAGCGGTTGTAGAGAAGGTGCTGGAATTGGGTTCATTCTATAAAGCTATGTTAACAGGTGGTCAGACCAATAAATGAGTATGCTTTTTATGGTTTCTTAGTAGGAACAATAGTTTTAATTGATTATATACTTTAATATTTAGATATACAACAGTAAGATTACCATTAAAACCATCTCTTTATGTTCACAAGTATTCTTTTATTTGTATTATGATATCATTTATGGGAAAAGGAGTTGTGGAACTTATTGAAGCAGGTGTTATATTCTGAAGTACAACTATACCAGCTATGAATGAGTCACAAATACTAGCTTAATATCTATGATAGAGCTGAAACTTAATACAAATCATGTTAGTACTGTTTCCTTGGATGTGGAAACAATTACTTTAAAGAGCTAAAAGCTAATATCGCAAAATAGAAAATAAATAATTTTTACTATATTTTCAAATTTAATTAATTTTATAAATTTCTAGGAGGGATTTTATTATGAAAAATTTAAAATTTTTATTAGAGCTTTACTTGTTTTAGGTTAGTTGCATGTGGAGAAAGAAGAAGAACCAGCCAGCTGGAATTTTGTTAGACCATTGAGGCACCAGCTACTGCTAGCTCCAAAAACAGAAGCACCTGCTGAAAAACCTGGAGAATCAGACGTTGAAGTACCTATTGATGAAACAGTCGAGGACCTATCAAGTAGCAGCAGGTTTACTTCAAGCAGTAGATATGATTCCTGAAGGAAAACAAACCATCAGCTGCTGAATCTGATATGCACTCTGAGCTGACATTCACTTTATTACCTGAAGCAGCTAAGAAATTTGGATTTGGTGATGGAAGATATTTGGCCTGCTTTACTTAACAGTAAACTACAAAGTTATGTCTGAAGATGGAAAACTGAATTATCTGCAGGAACATTTATGTGATGAATGCTGATGATGGGCTACTATGGAATAAATATTAAAAAGGTTTAATTCCAATTGAAAAATATAAATTAGCAACTTGAAATTAAAGCAGCCCACTGATTATTTACACTACATGTAGACAGTGAAACTGGAGTTCCAGCAGCGAAAAGATGGTGGGTCGGCAGTTGAAGAATTTTTAAAACTCAAAATGCAGTTGAATTTGATTGACTTATATTGGAGAACAATTACAAAATAAGTAATCATAAAAATCTTTAATGAAAATAAAAGCTCTCTTAAATTAAGAGAGGTTTTTATTATAAAGGAATTAATTATAAAAATTAATCCCCAATAAATCTAAACTTTTCATTTTGTATTTGTTTTTGTTAACTCTCCAGCCCAGCTCAAAGCTCCTCAATAGCAGCTCCAATAGCAGCAGAGATCTAGCATCATTACAAGTAAAGCACCTACACCAGCACTCCTCCTGAAGCAGTCTGTATGAGTACATCCCACTAGAATTCTGTACTACCACTAAAATAACTAATGATATCTCATTTTGTAACCTCCTTTATCTTAGTTGATTTATTATACTTGATTTTTATCAAGTACTTATTATGATTTAATCTAAGTCTTCATTATTTCTATATGTAGTGTAGTTTTGCAGGTCTCATCATCTTCTATGATATCCTAAGACTAAGATTCGCTACAATTTTATATTATCAGAATTTTCCCAAATTCTTTTTACAGCTAGTGGATCAAAAGAAACCTATCCAACAAGTTCCTAATCCAAGTTCTTCTGCCATTAACATCATATGTGTCATAACAATAGAAATATCAACTTCTCCACTATCTTTATTATTATCTAATGGATTTTTCCAAGCTTCCTCTTCATTATAACCACAAACTAAATAACAAGGAGCTTTAAAGTCAAATTTAAAAATCTTTCATTAATTTTGCTTTCCCTTCTTCACTTTTTACAACATATATTCTTTGTGGTTGTTCATTATGAGCAGTTGGAGCTATCTTAGCAGTTCTAATATTTTTAAAATATCTTCTTTCTTTAACAGCTTTCTGTTGAATACTCTTCATAACCACATCTATCTCCCATCAGTTTCAATAAATCCATTTTACCTCCTAATAATATAAAAGCTGTTATTATATTATAGTACATTTTCTAAGATTTATTCTCTCTCTTTTAATTTTTTACTGAATGAAAAATATAATCTGGTTTATAGATACTTTTCATCTAACATTTTCTTTATCAGTTCTCCACTCATCTACTAAAATAGAAGTTAAAACCATTGTCTATTCAGTTCTAATGTCTGTATATAATCTATCTCCAACCATTGCAAGTTCAGATAAATCATATTTTTCTATAATTGCATCTATAATGTGTTTATTAGGTTTCCTATAACTATTGGTTCTTCCAGTGGATGCTTTTTATAAAATGCCATCATAGCTCTAGCATCAGGCATAAATTTTCCATTTTCTAAAGGACAATTAAAATCAGGATGTGTTGCTATATATATTCTATTCCATTTGCTATATTCACATGTTATCCATAATTTTCATAAGTTAAAAAGTAGTATCAAAACCTAAAACTACAAAAATCTATATTTTTATTTCTTTCTTTACTAATTCAAACCAGCTTTTTAAATTCATCTTCTAAATCCCTAGTTCCTAATAGAAATACTTTTGTCTCTTTTTCTTTTTAGATAGATATATAGTAGTTGCTTTCACCTGAACTAAATATATCTTCTCTATGAGCTATTTCTAAATTATTTAATTTCTCAACATACTTATCTTTATTTTTGATGAATTATTTGTTAAAAATATATATATTTATATCTTTTAATTTTTCTAAAAATTCTTTCTTTGCACCATCTATTAATTCATTTCCTAAATAAATAGTTCCATCCATGTCAAGTAAGTAACATTTTAATCATTTTCTAATTTTTCCATTAATCCTTCCCTGACTTTTAATATAAAAAGGAGTTATTTCAACTCCTTTTATATTACACTATATTTACTATCTTTAATAAATTTGGTATAAATAATGCTATTGATTCTGAATATAGTTACTACAAAGTAAAACAATTAAAAAGAGCAACTATAAATGACTATACTACTTTTAAGAAGCCTTCTAGCCTGTACGACCAACAATATGAACACATACTGTAAACATCATTGAACCGAATGGTGGAGTTAATCCTCTATCATTATATTAACTATAAATATTACCCAAAGTGTATCAATGGGTCTACACCTAAAGCTTTTACTGCTGGTACTAAAAGTGGAGCAAGAATAACAATGTGCAGCTCCTTCTATAAACATTCCAACAAATAATAGAAGTAGATTTATAACCATTAATAACACTAATTTATTATCAGTAAAATTCATCAAAGAAATTAGTTATAAATTAGTGGTATTCTTTCAAGTGTCATATAATAACTGAAAACTTTTTGCTTTGAAGCAATTATTATCATAACTGCTCCTGTACTTTTTACAGTTTCATTAAAATTATAGGAATATGATGTAATTTATGTTTTTATATACAAAGAAACCTACTAAGAAACAGAAAAATACAGCAACCCTCCTGCTTCAGTTGGAGTAAATATTCCTATTCTCATTCCATTATAATTCCAAAAGGAATTGCTAAAGCCCAAATTGATTTTTATAGCTTGTTTTATTATTTTCAAGAGTGTCTTGCCATTCTTTCTCTTGCAAGGTTCCATAGCCCCTTTTTCTTAGAAATTATGTAAACAGTTATCATCATTGAAACTGTCATTAAAAATACCGAGTGTATAACCTGGTTAGACTATATCTCCTATGAGGAACATTAGCTATTAAAGCATAAAGAATTAAGTCGTTCCTGTGGTATAACAGGGACTAACAGCTGGAATGCTGCTGTAACTGCTGCTGAGAATTCTTTTGAAAATCCTTTTTATCATTTCAGGTACTAATATTTTGATTCCATAGCAGCTCAGCATTTGCAGAACCTGAAATTCCTCCATCATAGCACTTAATAAACAGTTTACTTGTAAGTCCACCTTTCATATGTCACTGCTAGAACTTCTGCCATGTTCATTAACTCTTCACTTATTTCCTGAATAGTTCATTACAGAACCTACCATTATAAAAATGGTACTGCTAAACTAAGGGAAAGATTCAACTGATGTTACAAATTGTTGTATAACCATGTCCATGAGACATAGTTGTATTTAAAAATATAAAAATAATATAGTGTGATCCATTAAAGCATAAGCTATAGGGATATTTAAAAGAATAATACAAATAATACAATTACTGGGTATAAAGCTTCCATGTGTCCTCCTTATTAATTAGTTTTTACTTAAAAATGCTTTTTAAAACTTTCTACTGTAAAATTATTGAATATAATGTCATAAGTGCCAAAACTTTATAACTATTGGAAAAAATTTATATAACCATAAGAAAGTTCTAAAAGCAGCTGTTATTTTTTGAGAGAAGACATTACATATGTAAAAACTAAATACACACATCAATCCACTTAACAAAGTTAACAATATATAAGTTAAAAATTCTACAACATTTTCTAATCAGGTAAAAAGAACAATATGCTTCAACACCAATTAATCCTTTTTTCTCTGTATGCAGCAGCAGTTCCTAAAAATATTGTCCAAACAAAACATCCAACTGCAGCTTCCTCGACCAAAAGTATATAAATTTTTAAGAAATATCTTGTAAATACATTCAGTATAACAACAACAGTTGTTACACTAATAAAAATACTTCCAATATATAATTCAAACTTTTTAAAAATCTTTCATATAAACCTCTCTTTAAAATCTTAAAATAGGCTGTTGCAAAATATTTAAAAACTGCAACAGCCTTTATAAGATTAGATGTTAACAAATTTAATAAATAATTATTTTCCATTCTTAATATCTTCTCTGATTTGAGTAAGATTTTCCATAATCTTATTATAGATACCAGGAGTCCATTTAGAAATTTTATCATAAACTGGTGCAACTGCTTTCATTGAATGCTTTAACATCAACTTCATGGAAAAGTTACTCCATTTTTCTTTTTAATTTTTGTGCATATTCATCTTCCAATTTTTGTGTTTCAGTTAAGTTGTCTAGAGCACCTTTATCAAATTCTTCTTGAATTATTGTTCTTTGTTCATCAGTTTAAACTATCCCAACATAGAAATACATACTGCTGAAACTCCAAGTAAGTGACGAGTTAAAGAATATTCTTTTAACATTTTCATATTGTTTTGTTCCATAAAAACTTAAAATAGAACCTTCAGGTCCATCTATATACACACCTTGTTGTAATGCTGCATAAGTATCTGGATAAGGCATTGCAACTGGGTTTTCCATCAGCTTCAATAGTGAGATGTATATAATTGGCTAGTAGGAACTCTTAATTTTAAAACCTTTCATATCTTCTAGGAGTTTATAGGTTTTTAAGCTTCAATATTTCTAAATCCAAATAACCAATCTAAAGATAATACTATTCCCTTTTTCAAGAGCTTGTAGCATTTAAGTCTTGAACCAATGGAGTTTTATACCATTCTTAAATATTCTTCAAATGTTTGATATAACATAGGTCCTGTAACTGCATTGTAATCAGGTACATAATCTCCTAAAGAAGTTTACACCATCTACTAATATCCAATCTGAACCATTTTGCAACGATGCCATACCATCTTTACCAATTGGTAAGTTCCACTTGTAAAATAATTGTAATTCCAAAAGTTCCATTACTTCTTTGATTAATAGCATCTACAACTTTTACTAATGATTTTGCTGTTTGTTCATCATCAACAAATTTTTGTTGTAACTTTAATTACTCTTGCTTCTTGTTTTGTTTCTCCACCTTCTTTTTGTAGCTTCTTCTCCACCACAAGCAGCCAATACTAAGGTAAGAAGTGATAAGAAAATCAAAAGATAAAATCTTTTTCATAATTGCCTCCTCTATTTCTTTAATATCTAGTTTTTGAAATCATCAAAAATACTTGATTTCAATACATTCGATTTATGTTAACATACAGTTTATATAATGTCAATATTTTTATAAAAATTTTATAATTTTTAATTTTATTTGTTTTTTATAGAACGTTTTTATACTATTATTTTTATTTAAAAAATATTTTTATTAAAATTTTTAATCTGAAAATTATATTTTATTAATATCATAAAATGGTATAATAAGAATACAAATTTAATTTTAAAATTGGGGAGCTAAAATAGATGAATAGAGAAGAGAAATTATTATTGAAGAAATTAAAAATGATAGAAAAACAAAAAATACTACAGAACAAGGTATTGACCCTCTTTTTCTGCACCAAAAGAAGCAAGAATAGTTATTGTCGGACAAGCACCTGGAATAAAAGCTCAAGAAAAATAGAATTATATTGGAAAGATAAGAGTGGAGATAAATTAAGAGTTTGGACAGGGATAGATGAGCTTTTATAGTTCAATTTACTTGCTATAATACCTATGGATTTTATTATCCAGGAAAAAGGAAAAATGAGAGTTTACCTCCAAGAAAAGATTTTTGGAGATAAATGGCTAATAAAATTCTTTAGAATTATTACCTAATGTTGAATTATTTATATTGATTGGAAAAATATGCATCAAGGATTTTTATTTAAAAGGCAAACTAAAAGATAACTTTAACAGATACTGTTAAAAGCTTATAAAGAGTATTTACCTAAATTTTTCCAATAGTCCATCCATCACCTTTAAATATTAGATGGTTAAAGAAAAATCCTTGGTTTGAAGAAGTTGTACCTCACATTAAAAGAAATGGTATTATGGAAAAGTGAGATAAATGATATATATAAAAAACTAGCGTGCCATTAGTGTTTTCGTGAGCTCATAAAGGCTCACTCAGCAACAATAGACATCGCACAGTTTCGTTTTAAAATTATCTTAGCTTTTTTGTTTCAAGAAAAAATTTAAAATAGTGAGTGTTATTTTTGTTCCTTTACCTAATTGGCTTTCAACTTGAATATCAATGTCAAGTAAATTAATAATTTCCTTTTACAATAGACAAGCCTAAACCATAACTTTTAATTTCTCTATTTCTTAGACTCATCTTCTCTATAAAATCTTTCAAAAATATGAGGTAAAGCTTTTTCAGATATCCCTACTCCAAATATCTTCTATTATTACTGTAACTTTCTTTTCTTTTTAATTCAATATTTATTGGATTATCTTTTCCATATTTTATTGCATTCTCTATTAAATTTTTAAATAATAGTTTTAAAGAGCTGTCATCAGAATCTATAAAAATTTCAGATGAACTATAATTTATTTTTGTTTTAGGATAAGCAAAAATCAAATTATCTATAACTTCTTTTAAAATGCTATCAAAGATTTATATTAGTCTCAATGTTAAAGTTTCTACTTTTTGCTAAGAATAAAAGTTTTTCAGTTAATTCTTGCATATTTTGAATTTCTTTTTAATACAATTAAACCCTCATCAAGAACTTCTTTATCATCCCAATCATATAGCATATCAACATAACCTCTTTTAAAATAAAAATTGGAGTTTTACAGCTCATGAGAAACATTATTAACAAAAGTCAATTTGTAATTGAGATTGCTCTTTAAGTCTTATTATACTATATATAAGCTTTTTGTAAAATACTGAATTCTATAAAGTTTTCTTCACTATGTATTCTTATTTCAGAATCTAAATTATAATCCTGTGTGAAAAATTTTTAAATTATCAAAGATTGAATTTTTAAATTTATCAAAAATCTTTTTGTATTCTAATAATTACATATAAACAAAATAACAGAATACAAAACATGAAATGCATTTAAAATTAGTATTCTATCTCTAACATTTCTTCTTGTTATCTTTTACTTTTATTTTCATCAAAACCTTTTATCTGATAAAACTTTTGTAACTGAATAATAATCTAAAAAGTTATGAGTTCTTTATCTGGTAAATATGGAGGTTTTTGTATATTTTTACCATCATAAAAATTTCTAAATATACATCACAGAAGCTTTTGGTGCTTTATCTAAAATTTTTAATAACCATTCTTTTTGATACATATTCTAAGTCCTCTCTATCTTCTAATTCAGTCATTTGATATTCTATGTAACTCTTCATACAAGTTTTATATCACTTTTGATTTCTCTTTCCATAGATAAATTGAAAAATTTCAATATGATAAAAATTGAGAAATATTGCAAATAAAACAATAACCCAATTAATATGTTTTCAATAGTTCCTTAGATATCATATTTACTCCCTCTTTATATTGAAATATATAACCAAAACCACCGAACAGTATGGATATAATTGACTTTTTAGTCTATCTAAGTGAATTAATATACATCTACAATTTTTCCTCACCATCAAAATCATATCCCCCAAACACCTATTATTATCTCTTGAACAAGATAAAGCCCCTTATTTTTCATAAAATATTCTAAAATTAAAAATTCAGTCTTTGTAAGGCTTATTTCTACTTCATTTAAAGAAAATACTTTTTAGCTGAAATATCCATTTTATTTCATTTTTCCAAGTAAAAAATGCTTTATTATTTTGAGTTTTCTCTATATTTCTTGTTACTACTCTTATCCTTGCTAATAATTCTTCCATTGCAAAAAGGTTTACAAATATAATCATTTGCTCCTAAATCTAAAAGTTCCACTTTATCTAAAATTGAATCCTTTTGCTGTTATTATTATAATTGGGTATCTGATACTTTTCTCAATTCTTGGCATACTTCTTTTCCAGATTTTTGGTAACATCAAATCAAGTAAAACAACATCATAAAATTTTTAGAAAACATTTCTATTCCTTCTTCACCATTATAAGCTGAATTAACAGAATAGTTTTTATGCCCTTAACTCTAATGTTAAAAGTCTTTGAATATTTTATCATCTTCAATTATTAAAATTTTATTCATTTTCTCACCTATGAAAATAATAACATAATTAAAAAATTTTTCTATATTTTTACCAAATCTTAATTTTTATTTTTATAATACTCTTTATAGATTATAATAAATTTATAAAAATAGGAAAAGTTAATTTAATCCCCTTTTATTGACTTTTTCCCCTCCCCCAAAAATTAACTTTTATATATAATAGATTGTATAATATATTTGAAATATTTATAAAAGGAGAAATTAAAAATGTTTTCAACTAAAAAGAAAAGATATTTTTGTTTTTAACTATTCTTTTCTTTTTGCTCTTTTATCACTTGTTTGGATAAGAGAAATAGATAGTTCAGAAGCAAGAAATCTTATATCAGCCCGTGAAATTTTACAAAACTCTAATTGGTGGACACCTACCTTGAATGGACATTTTTATTTTGAAAATCCTCCCTTACCTGTTTGGATAACTGCTTTTTGTAATGTTGGTAACTCATTCTCATTCATGAGGTCATTTTTAAGATTACCTAATATGTTATGTTGTATCTTTACAGTTCTATTTCTATATAAAAGTATGATTAGAATAAAAAGATAGATTATTTGCTTTTCTATGTTCTTTTGTCTTATTAAGTACTTTTATGTTTATAAAGTTAGGTGCTGAAAATACTTGGGATATTTATACTTATTCTTTGCTTTTTGTGCATCTCTGGCTTTTATGTATATATAAAATATGGTGAGATCTATATAGATAGGGAATTTTGTTAGTACTCTCATTTTTAAGTAAAGGTCCTGTTGGATTTTATTCATTATTTGTACCTTTTTACTTGCTCATTATATTATTTTTCCAAAAGAGATATTTAGAAAAACTTTTTCTATAATTTTTCTATAATAATAGCTATTGCCATTGCTTCTATTTGGGGAATTTCAATGTACTTAAATCATGGAAAGTATTTTTTAGATGTTATAAAAATGAAGTTATAGCTTGGAGAACAAAACATCATCATAGTTTTATATTTTATACAGATTTTGTTGTTTTTATATGGGTTCTTGGTTATTCTTTTTCTATTTATGTTTTATTCAAAAATTCCTAAGGAAAAAGAAAGTAAAATTTTCTATCTTTGGACTATATTAGTTTTGATATTTATAACATTGATAGAAATGAAAAAAAGAAAAATATGGTTTTCCATTATATTTAACTTCATCAATAACTATTGGACAACTATGTATATATTATTTTTAGAAAGCCCTACCTTGAATTAAAGAAAAGAGAAAAAGACATTACTTATAATACAACAAGTCTTTTTAATTATTGTAGTAATAGGAAGTTTAGGATTCTTAGCTTATTTTGGTTTTTATAAAAAGAAATTTCTTTTTGGCTTATTTTTCTTATACACTATTTTTACACTTACTATTCTTATTTTTATTTGCAGTAGGTTACACAGAAATTAGTTATGCTAAAAGGGTTATAATTTTTTTACTGGTTTGACAATGTTACTTGTAAATTTTTAGTTCTTCATGGATACTTGTAAGTAAATATATGCAAAAATAACTATTAAGATTTAGAATCCCCTATTAGCCAAGAAGTTTTGGAAATCCTGCTCCTATATATTCACAAAGTTTTGATATAGAAGATGTATGGAAAGTGGGTGAGAAATTAAATCTTTAAATAAAAATATTCCTGATGAAAGAATAATTTTATTTTTAGGAAAAAGAAAGAACAAGATTATTAAAAACTTTTATGAAATTAAAAGGTTTATGATTATCAAAAAGTAACTCATGATATGGAAAAGAATATATTTACTAGATATATATTAAAGATCCAAAGCTACTCAATTTTTAATAGCTTGGACTTTCTCTAGAGTATGAATTGGGAGACCTAATAATTTGGCAATGAAAATAGTTCGTTACTAGCCAGATTTGCTTAAGCAGATAAAAATTAGAGTCGCTGCCAAATTGGCTAAACTCACTTTGCACTCAGACACAGCAGTTGCTCGGCTCATTCATATTTAATATCTTGGAAAATCTGGAATATAACTCTCTTGGCACTATTCGTTTTTAATATAACAGGGTTGCAGATATTTCTCACTATATTCTTTTAAAATTAGCAATATCTTCATCATCTTTTTCAATAACTAACTTTTAAATGATTTAAAATAGATATTTTTGAATAACATCAAATTCTCCTAAACCTTTTAAAAGTGCTTGATTTGCTAAAAGCCATTTTTCTTCAAGTTCATTTTTATAAGTTACTGCCATATCATTTTTGCATGTTCTCCAGCAACAAACATAAATGGAGCAAGTCTAACTTCTTCAATCCCATTTTTTCTTAATCAGTAAAGTATCCATCAGTGGATATGCTTTTGTACAAACTACAAAAACATGTATCATATCATATTCATCAAAAACATATTCTATCGCAGCATAACTAGTAGCAAGTGGTGAGTCTGTTCCATGTGCAAACTAAAACAAGTGCCTTCTTTTTATTTTTGGAACATATTCATCTGCTAATGCTTCAACACATTTTTATAATCATCAATATAATATAAAAGAGGTTTTCCTATTTTTACACTTTTAAACCTATTTGAAAACAGAGTTTACTTCTCTTCACTAAATTTTTCATATTCTATTCCTGGAATAACATGAGAGTTTGTACAATATCATCATAGCCTTGATCTGCTAACATTTAATATTCTAATTGGATTACTAAAAACTATCTCCTCTATCTTTTAATCTTTTTAAAACTATTCTTGATGTATACTCATAAAAATTGATCATAATCTTTGTATTCATCTGCAAACTTTTATCATTCATTTTTATCTATTGTAAGTATTTTTGTGTCATTGTGTGTAGTCCCAAAGTGTACCATAAACAATGCTTTTTGACATATCTCCTCCTAAAATTATTTTGTTTGGCAAAGTATAATAATGTATATAACAATTATAGAAATATTGCAAAATTTATTATGAATATTTTATAAAAGAAAATATTATATAATATAAAGAGATAAATATAATAAAATTGAAAGAAATTTATTACTAACTGATAAAGATAGTAATAGAAATTATTAGATGGTATAAAAGAAAAAGATTAAATTCTATAAATAATATTAGAAAAGGTATATGAAATAATTTTTGAAATAGATGTATCTTTTTATAAATAGAGTAATTTACTTTCAATAGTTCTTAAAAACAGTAATTTTGAGATACTTGAAAAAGCATTTCTTTAATGATATAATGCACTATAATGCTTTAATAACATTATTATTTAGCCATTTGTTTAAAAACTAATTCATATAAAATTCATCTTAAAATAGTAGAATAAGCTGATATATTATGATTTAGTTTAATAAGGAGGAAAAATGAAAAATAAAAATTAATTGCAAGTTGTATGCTAGCTTTATCATTAGTTGGTTGTACTGGTTTAGAAGCAGGTAATGGTGCTTATACTGCTGAGTGAGCTGCTGGTGGAGCTGCACTTGGAGCTGATGCAGGACAAGTAATTGGAAAAGATACAAAAAGGAACTTTTAATTGGAGCTGCTGTTGGTTCTCTTCCTAGGAATGGGTTGGGGAGCTTATAGAGATAACCAAGAAAAAGAAATTGAAAAGCTAAACTTCAAGGTACACAAGCGAAGTTAAAAAGATGAGAATGCTTTAGTAATAAATCTTCCAGGAGGTTACTTTTTGCAAGTGATAGTGCTAATATAACATCTAGTTTCTATTCAGCACTTAATGGAATTGCTCAATCTTTAAATAACTATCCTGAAACTAGAATTCAAGTAAATGGATACACAGATAGTACTGGTGAAGATGCTCATAACCAAGAATTATCTCAAGAAAAGCAAATACAGTTGCACAATATCTTGTAGCACAAGGTGTTTCATCTAATAGAATAGTTGCAAATGGTTTTGGAGTTCAAATCCTATTGCTTCTAACTCCAACTCAAGAAGGAAGATTACAAAATAGAAGAGTTGAAATAAAAATATTACCAGCTCAATAATAAACTAAGTTAGTTAAAATAATTATCTTCTCCATTGATAATTATTTTTAATAAGTAAAATAAAAAGTTTGATTATTTACTCCATTAATAATTAAACAAAATATATATAAATTACTAGTAATAAAAAGGCTATTGCATTATAATCCCATTTTGCAATAGTCCCTATTTTTTCTATTCTTTTCTATATCTAAATTTTTAGATATTCTTTTATATCCTCTTTTGTTTCTTCATTTCTATCCAAATTCAATATTAGCTTTTGTAAAGCAAATTTACTTCCAATATCATATCTCTTACCAATAAAATTATATACTAAAACCTCTTCATTTATCTTTCATCATAACTGAGTATTCCATCTGTTAGTTGAATCTCACCATTTTTTCCAGGTTTGTTTCTTCTAAATATTTAAATACTTTTCCTGAAAGTAAATATCTTCCTAAACAAGCAGTTCTTGAAGATGCAGAATCTAAAGAAGGTTTTTCCAAAAAGTCTAACATTTTGATAAAGTAGCTTCATCAAATTTATCACCTAACTTTTGCTATTCCATATTTAGAAACATCTTCTTTTTGCTACTTCTTGACAGCTATTATACTTTTCCATATAGTTCATATTTTTCTATCATCTGTTTAGTAACTAGTTTTCAAGGATTGTATATAATATCATCCCTAAAGCAATAACAAAAGGTTCATCTCCAATAAAAGATTTAGCTTTTAATATGTGCATGTCCTAAACCAAGCGGCATATTCTGTCTTACATAATAAATATTTGCAATATTTGAAATATGTGAAACTTTTTCTAATAACTCTAATTTATTATCATTTTTAAAGTATTTTCTAATTCATAAGAGAAGTCAAAATGATCCTCTATTGAATTTTTATTTCTTCCAGTTATTATTACAATATCTGTTATCCCTGAGAGCAACTAATTCTTCAACTATGTATTGCAAAGACGGTTTTATCAACTATTGTAAGCATTTCCTTTGGCAGTGCCTTTGTTGCTGGTAAAACTCTTGTTCCTAATCCAGCAGCAGGAATAACAGCCTTAGTAACTTTTTCATAAAAAGCCTCCTTTAAAAGACATTTTTCTCCATAATGAGTTTTTCTTTTAAAAATTTTTCCATTCTTTTTCATCACTAAAATCTAAACCTCTATCTTCTGTTTTATCAACTTCTTCATTACATAGTGATTTATAGAATAAAAATATCCTCTATCATTTTTGACATCATCTTTTAAAGTTAAAATTCATAGTCATTTGGGACGAAGTTCTAAACCTTTTCTCTATACATTTATAAAGCTTTTATTAAGTTCTCCAAATTTATAATATAATCTACCAAGTTCTAACCAGTTCCAGGATAAAGTAGAATCAACTTCTGTTCCCAATGTAAAATATTTTTAAAAGCTTCTTTGTATATTTCCCTAGAATCTTGCGATAGATACTGCATGATCTATAACACCAAATAGGATATTCCTTTTATTTTTCAACTTTTTAGTATTTTTCTGCCTTTGCATATCCTTTATAACTCCATAAATTAATATATACAAAAAGCTCTCCAAAAGGCTACATCTAAATCATTATTCATTTCTTCATCAGAATAATTGTTATCAGTTTGAATGTCATTTATTCTATCTATTATTTCACTAAAATATTCTACATTTTCCAGAAAATTCTTCATCTTTTTACTAATAATTTCCATGACTACTCCTTTTAGCTAAAAAACTAACTTACTATAGCTCCTGCTTGTACAGATTTATCAATTTTATTAAAGAAACTCCATTTTTATCTTCTGTTGTAAGTAACATTCCTTGTGATATTTCGCCTTTTTAATTTAGTAAATTTTTAAAATTAGCTACTGCTAAAACTTTTTCACCAACTAATTTTTAAAAATCAGGAGTAAATTTTGCTAGTCCTGAAATTGTTGTCTTTCAAATTCTCCATCAAAAACTTTTAAATTTAAAGAAGTTTATCTGCATCTCCTTCAACCTTATCTACCTCTAAAATCTCAACAACTTTAATTTCAATGTTTATTAAATTCTTTGATATCTACTGGATTTTTCTATTTTTAATTCTAGTTTCAACCACTTCTTCTTTTTCAATTTCAATTCTTGGGAGTATTGGACTTGCTTCTCCAGTTTATGTCCTTCTCTAAAAAATATTCCATTCTTTTTACATCATCAAATTTTACATCAGTTATATCTTTGTCTATACCTAATTGATTTGAAATGAGCAGACATGAGCATATATGGAGCTATTAAAAATGCTATTTTTCCATAATCCTTCACATAAAATATTCATAACAGCAGCAAGTCTATCTTTTTACTTTTATCTTTTGCTAAAGCCCAAGGCATAGTTTCATCTATATATTTATTTAATCTTGAAATAAATCTCCAAATGGTTTCTAATGCTCTTGAAAATTCAAATAGATACATATATTTTTCCAACATCTTTAATCACTTCATTAAACATTGATTTAATTTCTTCATCTATTGCTTCTGAGGCTGAAGAAGAAACTATTACACCATTAAAATATTTTTATACATTCCTAATGTTCTATTTAATAAATTTCCTAAGTCATTTGCTAAATCTGAATTTAATCTTCCTATTATACCTTTTGTAGAATAATCTCCATCAGTTCAAAAGTTTAGCTTCTCTTAAAAGATAATATCTAAAAAGCATCTACACCATATTTTAATTTCATCATAAGGGTTTACAACATTACCTCTTGACTTAGACATCTTTTCTCCCTCTGATGTCCACCAACCATGTGCTGACTATATACTGTCTGTAATTAATTCCTGCGACATAATAACATACAAGGCAAATAATAGCATGGAATCTGATTATATCTTTTTCCTATTAAATGCACAACCCTTGCATTATTCCAAAATTTATTAAACTTTTCATCATCATTTTCAAAAATCCAGCTGATGTCAGATAGTTTGTTAAAACATCAAACCATACATAAGTGATATGTCCTGGTGCAAAATCTATCAGATTCCCCAAAGTAAATGTATTTCTTGATATAGATAAATCTTGTAAACCTTGTTTAATAAAAGAAATACTTCATTTTCTGCAAGAATGAGGTGAAAATGAAAATCTGGATGTTCTTCTATATGTAGCATCTGCATATTTAGACATTTTAAAAAATATGATTCTTCTTTTAAAATTGTAAGTTCTTTCCCACAGTCAGGACATTTATTGCTTCCATTTAGTTGATTTTCTGGAAAAATGTTTCACAGAAACACAATATTTCCCTTCATATTCTCCTTTATAAATATCTCCTTTTGCATTAACCATATCTAAAAATTCTTTTTACTGCTTTTTATGTCTATCTTCTGTCGTTCTAATAAAATCATCATATTTATTTATTTTCTAAAAGCTGCCCACATATTTTAAAATTAGGAGTCATTTTATCTGTCCAAGCTTGTGGAGTGTAACCATTTTGCTCAGCAGCTTGTTCCACTTTTGTCCATGTTCATCAAGCCCTGTCATAAAATGAGTATCCATTCCCATTGCTTTATTATATCTATTTATAACATCTGCCGCTATTGTTGTGTAGGCACTTCCTGCAGGATCACCATTTACATAATATGTGTTGTACTTACATCATTTTCTTCACTTACCCTTCTAATATATGATTTAATATCTTAAAAATAAGTTCCGTTACTTAGCCAGATAACGGATAAAACTTAAGAGATTCGCGCTGCAAATTCAGCCAACGCTGACAAGTCGGCTTCAAACATGCTGAGATTTTGCTCGGCTCATTCTATTTAATTTTTATCCACAAAATCTGGAATCTTAACTTTCTCTTATTTTAAAGTATTAATATATCTAAAAATTCTATTTGATTATTTAATTTATTAATTCCATTTTTAATTTCTGCATATTTATCTAAATCTTCTTCTTCATTAATGTATTGGTTCACCTAAAAATATTTTACTCTTTTGAAAAAGGTTTGGGTATTTCAAGTTTATCCCAAGTCTTTTTAATATCCACTTTTTACTATATAAATATCCTACTGGAACAGAGTGGTACAGAAGTTTTTGAGATAGATATAGAAGTCCTTTTTAGGTTCTTCTTTTTGGACCTTTTGGACCATCTAATGGTGTCCCTATTGAATAACCTTTTTAGATATTTTAAAAAGTGATATTGTGCTTGAAATTGATTTTTATCAGATGAACCTCTCACTAAAATATATCCCATTTTTCAAGAGGAACAGAAATTAATTCTCCATCTTTTGTTGGACTTGACATTGCAAGTTTTTCTACATTCCTAAAAAATATTGGAGTTATGAAAAGTTTACTATCTGCAAAATCCATATATATGTGGTTTCTGCATGTCAATTTCATATTTATTTGTAATTTCTATTTTCAAAGTAGAAGAGATTATTCTTAAAAACATAATAAAGTAATGTTCCTAAAAATTCTATATTTTTATTTTCTTCCATAAAGCACCTCTTATTGGGCTGTTATAGTTTAACATGCAACAGCCCTTTCATAAATGTAACTTACTCTTAAACTAGAATAAACCAGGAATGTTTTATTCCACCTGTTACTTTTGCCATTTCTCCTTCAGCTAATTCATCAGCCTTAGCCATTGCATCTTTAACAGCTGTAAGTATTAAATCTTCTAACATTTCTTTATCATTTTGCACATCTTTTAATACTTCATCAGATAATTTTACTTCTATAAGTTCTTTTTGTCCATTTACTTTTACTGAAACGGCTCCTCCACCAACTGATGAACTAACTTCTTTTGATTTTAATTGTTCTTGAACCTCTAACATTTGTTGTTGCATTACTTGTGCTTGTTTAACAATATCAGCTTGGTTTCCTCCTGCTGTTTTTGCTCCTTTTAGTTTTCTAACCATTTCTTTCTATCCTCCTAAAACTTTTTACATATTCTTAATTATACACATATTTTTATAAATAATTCAATATTTAATCTAAAAACATCATAAGGTAAATATGTCACTGGCTTTATTATATAAATAATCTTTAAAAATCTTTTTCTTTTATTAAATCTTTTTGTATCCATCTTAATGTATCTTGAATATTTTCTTATAAATATTTCCTAATTCAAATTTATCTTTTTGCTATTACAATAGCATATTCATCCATATCATTGTCTTCTGCTAATGCATAGATTGTTGCATTTAATCCACCTATTTCATCAGCTAGACCTATTTTTAATAGCTTCATCTCCTGTCCAAATTCTACCTTCTGCAATAGTTTTTAATTTTTCTTTATCTATTTTTTTCTACCTTTTGATACAACATTTAAGAAATCTTCATAACTTTTAAATTTGAATTATATATCTTATTATATCTGTAAAAACTATCTGATGAATACAAATCAGAATATTCTCCCTCAGATATTTTTCTATATTAACTCCATTATCTGTTATTAATTTTTGAAAAATCTGGTAATATACTTACAACTCCAATAGAACCTGTTATTGTGTTTCTATCCACAAAAATTTTATTTGCATTTGCAGAAATGTAATAACCACCAGAAGCTGCCACACTTGACATTGAAAACATATACAGGTTTTTTCTTCTGCTAACTCTTTAACTTTTTCAGCTATTATATCTGATGTTAAAGCAGAACCACCAGGAGAGATTTACTACTTAAAAACAACAGCTTTTACTTTTATCACTTTCTTTTGCTATATTTAATTTCTCTAAAGTTTCACTTACATTGATGTTTTTCTTCACCAGCAAAAACTTCTGTTTGAGATTCAATAATATCTCCTCTAAAGGAATTACATATATGATATTATTAGAATCATCCATACTTCCTTCTTTATAATAATTTTTTTGCATACTCTTGGATTGTTATAATTTTATCTTTTCCACCAACCATAGAAATAACATTGTCCCAATAAGCATATTTATCAATCAAGTTATTATTCATTAAAATCTATAGAAGAAAGCTGCAACTAATTCTCCATCTTTTTTATTATTTTATCTAAATCATCCTACTTATCTTTCTATTTAATGAAACTACATCTAAGAAATTATTATAATTTTTATCTAAAAACTCTAACAGTATCTTCCTTTGCCTCTTTTGACATTGTACTATTAGCTAGATTTTTTCCATGTAACTTTTATAGTCTCCAACATGAATAATATTGAATTTTACACCAAATTTATCTGCTAATTTTTATATAAAAATTCTTCTCTAAAAAATAAGGATATATATTTACACTAGTTGAATTAGCACTTGGCATATATATTTCATTTGCATAAGAAGCTAAGTAATAATTTTTCTACCCTACATTTTCAAAAGTATGCAATTATTTTTTATTAGCTGCTCTTGCCATTGATAATTCTTGTGCCAGCTCTTCACTTTGAGCATAACTTAAAGAATCTCCATTTAATTTTTAAAATAATTCCTTCAACTCTATCATCATAAGAAATAGTTTCTATACTTTGTAATAAAGTATAAAAATTTATAGAATCATCTTCAAATAAATTTGATTTTAATAATCTTTCATTATAACTATCCCCAAGATTTATTAAAACATAAGCTTTTATTTTTATAGCTACCGTTGGTTTCTCTTCAAAACTTTTTAATAACTGCACTTATAATTATCCCAAGAACAAATAAAAACAGAAATAGCTTTTATAAAGAATGAAAAAATTTCTTTTATCACAAACATTATAAACCTTTTTAGATAGTGTAAAATCTTCATTTTTTCCCTAACTCCTTTTTGTAAAACTTCATTATATTTTTATATCATTATTCAAATTTTAGCAAATAAAAAAATTATTCAAATAATATAAAATTTTTCTATTTAGCAATAAAAATACTTGACTTAAATTATTATATTTGATATTATACTAACTGACCAAGCGGTCCAATGACTATATAGTCCAATTTTAAAAATACAAAAAAGGAGAAATTAAAAGTGACATGAATTCTGATATAGATATTTAATCCTAGAAAAAGCAAAAGATATGATAATAACAGAAAGTTATAGTAGTTTATCAATAAAGTAAATTAACATCAGAACTTAAATATATCTAAGGAAGTTTTTATACTTATTTTTCCTTCAAAAGATAAGATGTTAGGGTGAAATTTTAGATGAGATATATTAAAAATATTACAATTTTTTAAAAATAATTTATTAGAAAATTCAAAAATATAGATGAGTGCTCTGGATTACTATATAAATTCTCTATTAAATTTAACTGATGATGAATTAAAAATTAGAACTAGTGATAACAAATTTAAAAAGAAACTATGAAGTTTTTAATGAAGAAAATTTTAAAAATTAAAGATATTGCATGTACTATGATAGATTTAGTAAAAGAGGTTTTGACTAAATACAAAAGACATTAAGTATTGAAGAAAAAGATATAGAAAAATGCTCTAAAAATGATATTTAGTATTGCTGAGGTATTTCTTATAATGGAAAATGTAGATTTTGATAGTGATAGATTTGCATTTAAAACATTAGACGAAGTTAAAAGATGTATAGAAGTGATGATATAAAAAGATCATCTTGAATTTATAAAAGAGTATATTATATATTAATATAGATTAGTAGGATCAAATGTCAAGTAAATTTTTTAAAAATTTAATTTTTCTAAATTTATTTTAATTTGTAGCACAAAAAGACCTAGATTAATTTAGGTCTAAATACCTCTTATACTAGGTTTTATCAAATATTTGGAGTATATGCTTTTTATTCTTAAGTACAGAAAAAAATAATATTGCACATTTTTCTTGATACTGCGCCTATTGCTGTTAAATGTTTTTGCCTCTAGCTATTAAACTTTTTGTAATAAATAGATAATGCAGGATCTTTAAAACTGGCAACTGTTGCAGCTAACCATATAGCTCTTCGTAAATATGGAGAGCCTCGCTTAGTTATTTTTCATTTCTGTTCCTGTAAATTCTCCAGATTGTTTAACTGCTACATCTAGTCCTGCAAAAGCAACTAGCTGTGAAGCTTTTTCAAATCTTGAGATATCTCCAATTTCTGAAAGAATACAAGCGCCCAAAAACATCTCCTATACCTGTTATAGTAGTTATTTCAGAGTTTAGTTCTTTCAACATATTTGATATTTCATTATCAAGTTCTTTTCAATTGAGATTCTATGAAAGAAATTTGATTAATAATTTGTTTTATCTGAAATGAAAAAGTTTGTTTTTGCAAAAGATACACCAAAAAGGAATTTTTTTAGCAGATTCTTTTATTTCTTGAGCTTTTTCATTTCCAAGTCTACCTTTACTTGCTTTTATTTAAAAGATTTGTTAGCTCTTCAGTTGATAATTCTAACATATTTTCAGGTAAAGGGTATTTAGATAAAAAGTTCCTTTAGAAGTAACTCCAAATGTATCTGAAAATAAATTTTGAATATTCTGGAAATACTTGATCTAAAAATACTAATAATTTTTTTCTTTTCCAACTAGAACATTCATCAACAAGAGATGTGCGATATCTTGATAGTTGTCTTAAAAAGCAAATATATTTTCATCAGAAATGTTAGATGAGGAGTACTCTCCAAATCGCATAATCTGAGCAATAATATATGAGTCTTTAGAATCATTTTTAGTCTTTCTAATATACATTTTTCTGAAAGCATCTGATTGAATGGGGTTGATAACGAAGACATTAAATTTTAAATTAACTAAAAATGAGAAAAGATTAATCCAGTAATGACCAGTAGATTCCATACCAATTACACAATTTTCAGAAGTAATATTAAAAGAATCAAGATAAGTATTAAACTTATCAACACCTTTTTGAGAATTACTAATAGAAAAACTTTTACCTAAAAGCTTTTTCCATTATCATCAATAATGGAAACTTCGTGATTGTGTTTTGCGATATCAATACCAATGTAAAAACATAAAATCACCTACTAAAAAGAAATCAGATAGAGAAAACCTCAAACTTTAAATCATACAACCTCGTTAGATATGCAGTAACATGTACTATCCAGCTCATACGTATATGTGATGTAAAGAAGAGGTGTCAGTCTAAGTAAGGAAGATAAAACTTCAAGGAGGGAAACTACAACCTCTATCTGTTAGGTTAATTATCTCATAAAAAAATGAGATTTAAAAAATATATATGTAGTTAGTAATTAACAGAAGAACAATGAGATATTAGCAGTTTTTCTTGATGACCAAATATTGCATGTAACTAGAGATTTAACTGGATCAAGCAATAGATTTATCACTGAAATAATAGTAAAGAAATGAGAAATATCTGAGAGAGAATTTAGATATTTCAAAATTAAATGTAAGTAAGGCTTTCAAAAATGCTTTACCTTCTGTAATCTATACAGGTGCTTACACAGTTGGAGAACATGAAAGACAAATATTAACTCAAAGTGAAAGAAACTATGTTAGCAAGAGGATACACTCAAACTATAAAAATTAACTCAACCTCTTTTACAGGTGGAGTTGTAACAGCTGAGTATAAAAGGTGCAAAAGCTTATGAAAATATAGCAAGTTATTCATTTTACAAAGTAAAATTAAAAATAGACTAGATACAATAAAAATATTTTCTGATATTATAAATGCTCAAAAGAAATTTAGAGGCTTTTAAAATATTCAGAAGAAGTTTTATTAAAAAGATACCAAAAACAAGAAGAACAATTAAAATTGAGACTTATAACTAAACCTGATATTCTTCAAACAGAATACTCAATAGAAGATATAAGAGCTCAAATGATTAATGTAAAAAATGTTGTAGATACTAATATGGAAAAATTATATATAAGAACAGGAATTAGTAAATCTGAACCTTTAGAATTTAGTTCCTTTTGATATCCCTAATAACTTTTCTGAAAAACTTAAACTTTAAATAGTGACTTTAAAACAAGCTATAAATGAAAGTTTATCAGCTAAAGATTGTGCAAAGAACAAGTAAAGGTGCCTCAGCAACTAGAATGGCAACTGTTGAGATTTACTACCTCAAGTAAATGCTTATGCTTCTTATGGAACTGGTGAAGAAAGAGCGACATTTTGAAAGAAGTTATAAAGATGGAGAATGGACAGGTGGAGTTCAAGTATCTTGGAAAGTATTTCCTTTGGAAAGTGATTTAGATAGTTATAGAGGTTGCAAAACTTCAAGAAGAACAAGAAGAATTAAAGACTTCTACAAAGAAAAATATTGAGATAAATGTAAGAGAGTGCTTATCTTAATGTATTAAGTTTAGAAAAACAAATAGCTTCTCAAAGCAAAAGCTATGGAAGCTGCATAAAGTTAATTTTGAAATGAAACCAAGAAAAATATGATGCTGGACTTATTTCAACAGTTGATTATTTAGATTTTGAAAATACATATAGACAAGCTAGAATAGCATATAATAAAGTTTACTTGATTATTACTATGCTTTTGAAACATATAGATCTACTATATAATATAAAGAAGAAAGGAAGAAATTATGAAAAAATACTAACAATATTTCTTGCAACTAGTTTATTATTAGTTGCTTGTGGAAAAGATAAAGAAAAAGAAGAAAAAGATACTAAACAAGAAATAGTAGCAACTAGAAGAACAACAAGCAGTAAAAACTGTTGAAGTTTGCAGATGTAACAAACAAGAGAAATGTCTAAACTTTTTGAGTCAAAGTGCTAGTTTGGGAGCCTTTAGCAAAAGTTGATTTTTCAACAGATAAAGGTGGAACAGTGAAAAATTTATAAGAGAAATGGTGAATATGTAAAAAGGTGAGTTATTGTAAAAACTTTCTGATGCACAAACAGAGCTGATTTTTACAAGCTAAGGCAAATTATCAGTCTGCAACTTCAAATTATAATATAGCAAGAAATAACTATCAAAAGTTTAAGACACTTTATGATAAACAATTAATTTCTTATTTAGAATTTTCATAACTATGAAGCAACATTTACAAGTGCACAAGGAAATTTAGAAGTTGCTAAGAGCTGCATATATGAATGCTCAAAATAGTTACTCAAAACTTGTTGCAAGAGCTCGAAATAAGTGGAGTTGTTGGTAATTTATTTATAAAAGAGGAAATGATATCGCAACAAAAGAAGTTTTATTTTACAATTTTAAATGATAAACAAATGCAATCTTATGTTGGAATCACTCCTGAAGCAATTTCTAAAAGTAAAACATTGGTGATGAAGATAAATGTAAAAATTGATGCTTTAGCTAAAGAATACAAAGCTAAAATTACTGAAGTAAACCCTATTGCAGATAGTACAACAAAAAACTTTTAAAAAGTAAAAGCTAACTCTTGATAATCCAGATGGAGAAATTAAAAGATGGTATGTTTGGAAATGTTATTATTCCTGTTGGAGAATCTTCTGTTTTTAAGTATAGAGAGGATGAAGCAATAGTTACAAGAGATTTAGTAAACTATGTATTCAAATATGAAGATGGAAAAGCAAAACAAGTTGAAGTAACAGTGGGAGCAACAAACCTACTATATACAGAAATTTCTGTCTCCTGAAATAAAAGAAGGTGACAAAATAATTGTTAAAGGACCTATTTGGTCTTCAAAATAATGATAAAGTTGAAATTAAAAATGAGGAAATAAGAATGTCATTAGCAGGAATCTCAATACGTAGACCTGTTGCAACAACAATGGTAATGGTATCACTTATTTTCATAGGGCTATTAGCTATGTTTTCATATGAGAATTGATACCCTAATATAAAAATTCCAGTTGTAACTATCTACCACCACTTGGAATGGTGCGGTCAGTGAAGATGTGGAAACTCAGGTTACATTAAAGATAGTCTTTCTAATGTTGAAGCTATTGATAAAAATACAAACAGTATCTGCTTATGGAGTTTCTACTGTAGTAGTAAACTTTTGACTATGGAGTTGATACGATGAAAAGTTACTCAAATTCAAAGAGAAGTTTCAAAAATAATAAATAATTTACCTAGTGATGCAAATACTCCACTAGTTAGAAAAAGTTGAAGCTCGCCGGTGGAAATATGACAGCATTATAGCTTTTAACTGCTCGATAGTAAAACTGCTCTTACAACCTTTATTAAAGAACAATTAAAAACCAAGGCTTGAAAGTTTACTGTGTATTGGGCAAGTTGATATTTTGTAAACCCTGAAAAACAATTACAAATTCAAGTTGATAGTGATACTAAATTATCATATAACTTATCACCTATGGACTATAATATTATAAGAACATCGGTTGCAACATATCCTATTGGAAAAATTATCAACTGGTAACAAAGATATGATTATCAGATTTCATGGGAGATTTGAACTATATGATCAATATAAAAATATCTTAATTAGTTCAGATGGAAATACATTAAGATTAAAAGATGTTGCAGATATTGTATTAATAACAGAAGATGCAGACAATGTAGGATATCTTAATGGGAAAAGAATCAGTTGTTGTCTTATTGCAAAAATCTTCTGATGGAGATACTATAACTTTAAATAACGCAGCCTTTTTAAAGTCTATAGAAGAAATGAAAACCTTATATATGCCAGCAGGTACTGAATATAGTATAGAAGATGGATGTTTGGAAAATATTAATAGTTCAATTTCAAATGTTTCAAGTTCAGACTGCACAAGGACTAGTACTAGCTACTATAATCTTGTTTGCTTTCTTAAAAAGTTTTAGAACAACTATATTAATTTCATTAGCACTTCCTGTTGCAATAGTATTTACTTTTTGCATTCTTAGCTATGAGAGGTACAACACTTAACTTAATTTCACTTATGGGACTTTCAATAGGTGTTGGTATGCTTACAGATAACTCAGTTGTTGTTGTGGATAATATTTATCGTCATATAACGGAATTAAATTCTCCTGTTATGGAAGCTTCTGAAAATGCTACTGAAGAAGTTACTTTTTCTGTTATAGCTTCTGCATTAACAACTATAGTAGTATTTCTTCCAATATTATTTATTCCAGGGCTTGCAAGAGAATTTTTAGAGATATGTCTTATGCAATCATCTTCTCAAACTTGGCTGCAATTATAGTTGCCATAACTATGATACCTATGTTAGCAAGTAGATTTTTAAATAGAAAATCAATGAAATCTGAAGATGGTAGATTATTTTAAAAAGTAAAAAGCATTTTTATTTAAAAGTTATTAATAAGGCTATTTCTCACAAAGGATTGACAGTTCTTATTATGGTAATTTTATTTTTCTTTAGCATTTTGTGAGGGCAAAATTTCTTAAAATTTGAATTTATGCCTAAACAAGATGAAGGAAAATATGCATTGACAGCAGAATTACAAAAATGGTACTGATTTAGTCAAAGCAGAAAGAATAGCAAAAAGAATTAGAAGAAAAATTATTAAAAGTGATCCTCATACTCAAAGTTATTTAATGTTAGTAGTACATCTAGAATTTCTATAAATGCTAATGTTGGTAAAAAGAATACAAGAGATGAAAGTGTATTTACAATTATGGATGACATAAGAAACAAAGCTTCTAAAGTTTTAGATGCAAGAATATCTATGACTCAACCAATTCTCTGGTGGACAAAGTCAAAAAGATGTTGAATTTTTATTACAAGGTTCTAACCAAGATGAAATTAAAAACTTGGTAAACAACTATTAGAAAATTACAAAGTTATAATGGAATGGTTGATATATCTTCAACTCTTGATCCAGAATTATAGAATTAAGAGTAAATATAGATAGAGATAAGATAGCAAGTTATGGTATTAGCCCTACTGTTGTTGCTCAAACAATAAGTTACTATATGTTAGGAGGAGATAAAGCTAATACTGCAACTCTAAAAACTGATACAGAAGAAATAGATGTATTAGTTGAGACTTCCTAAAGATAAAAGAAATGATATAAATACTTTATCATCTTTAAATATTAAAGTTGGAGATAATAAATTTGTTAAGTTATCAGATGTTGCAACTTTACAATATGCAGAAGGAACTTGAAATAAGAAAGAAAAATGGTATTTATACTGTTACTATCTCTGGTAATGATGGCGGAGTCGGTTTTGGGAGCTATACAATCTAAAGATAATTGAAGAGTTTAATAATTTTAAATCCTCCTTCAACTGTTTCATACAGTTGGGGTGGACAAACAGAAAATATGCAAAAGACAATGGGACAATTATCATTTGCATTATCAATTTCAATTTTCTTAATTTATGCTTTACTTGCTTCACAATTTGAAAGCTTTATAATGCCAATTATAATAATAGGTTCTATCCCGTTAGCCTTAATTGGAGTTATTTGGGGACTTGTTATATTAAGACAACCAATAGATATAATGGTTATGATAGGAGTAATCCTGCTTGCTGGGGTTGTTGTTAACAATGCCATTGTACTTATAGACTTTATAAAACTATGAGAACAAGAGGACATGATAGAGAATATTCTGTTATTTATTCTTGTGAAACAAGACTAAGACCTATACTTATGACTACTATGACAACTGTATTTGGTATGATACCAATGGCATTAGGTCTAGGAGAAGGTTCAGAATTTTTATGAGGTATGGCTATCACAGTAATATTTGGATTATCATTTTCAACAATTTTAACATTGGTATTAATTCTATTTTATACACTATGGTTGATGATTTTAGTAATAAAATTAATAACTAAAATTAAAAATTATTTCTCGTAATAATCTAAAAAGAAAGGAGCAAAATAATGAATTCAGTTATATGAATGATACTGAAAGTGAAAATTTAAAATTAGTAATATTACATATTAATGATACTCAAGTTAGATTACTAGAAAAATTTTTGAAAAAATAGGAATTTATTATTACACTATTGAAGAAAATGTTAAAAAGAGCTATAGACAAATCAATAAAACATCAACAAACAAAAGTTTGGGCTGGTTCAGATGCACTAGTGACATTTCCAATAGGAGGTAAAAAGGTGAGATGAGTTTTAATAAAATTAAAACCTTTTAGAATGGCTTTTACCAAAAGGTTTTGATATTATCTGTGCAATTATTCCATTGAAAAACTTATCAAAGAGGTGTATATGAAGAAGATATACCTGTTGATGAAGAATTAATGGAAGAACCACAAAATGATAAAGACTATAATATCTAAAGCATGGGGCTGTTGCAAATTAAATAATTAAGTCCCAAAGAAAAAATGACACTAGAAAAACAATTTTTGTAATTTAGTGTCATTTTTAATTTAAAAAGTATATTACATAAATAGAAATTTTCCCAAAATTTAATATAATATACTGATGATAAAAAGCAATTAATAATACAGATATTTTAAATTTTTCAACCTAAATACATTAATCAAGATATTGATAATGATGACCCTTTTAGGCTGCTAGCGCCATTCTGGAGAAATGAGTTTTTCTAATTTATTGCAAGTTTTTCTAACAAAACTAAAGGTGCATCCTGTCAATATGTTTTGCTGTAATCATTTATGCTTACTCACTGAGAGCAAAATATTCTACAAGGATATTGAATTTCTTTGTAAAGATAGGTCAAAGAACCAAATTCTACTGAATTCGGCTAATATTCCTAATTATTCAACTATTTCGCGCTTTCTTTCAAAAAGCTAGTAATATATCTATGAATTGTTTTTGTCAATTTGTGGAAAAACTATTAAAATTAAGTGAAATCACCACAGAAACTATTTTACATTGATGGAACTAAAAATTGAAGCTTATGCTAATAAATATAGCTTTGTTTTGGAAGAAATCTACTTTTAAAAATATAAAGAAAGACTTGAAAGAAAATATCCACCAACTAATTGATGAATTTAATAAATATTTTAATAAAAATTGAGACAATATTTTTGATATTCTTTTCTTTTTAGAAGAACAAAATTCATAAAGTTTTGAGTAGAGCAAAAGAAAAGTAAGGAACAACTATTTCTTGAAAAAGCACAATCCTATGTTGAAAGACTAAAGTAAATATACTGACTATTTAGAAATTTTTAGGAGAAAAGAAATAGCTTTTCAAAACTGATAAAGAAGCAACTTTTATGAGAATGAAAAAGAGTTACATGCGCAATGGTCAATTAAAACCAGGATATAATCTTCAAATTGGGGTAATTAGTGAATATATAGTTTCTTATGATATTTTTCATAATCCTTCTGATACAAAAACTTTAATTCCGTTTCTTGATAAAATCTCAAAATATTGAAGTTAAAAATGTTGTAGCAGATTACTAAGCTGAAAGCTTTTCTAATTATGAATATTTAAAAATTAATAATTATGTATCTTACATTAAACCAATATATTATGAAAAATCAAAAACTAGAAAATATAAGAAAGATTTAAATAGAGTGGAAAATTTAGAATATAATGAAGAAGAAAAATAGACTATTTAGGAAAGATAGATTAGAACTAGAATTTTTGTATTATGGAAAAGATAAAACAATATATTTTAGAAAACCCAGAAAACAGAAAAGAAAGTCAGATATAATTATGAATTCAGAAAATTATCAAAAGAATCAAAAGATAATATAGAAGAGTGAATTTGGAAAGCAACTAAGAATGAATAGAAGTATTCAAGTAGAAGGAGCTTTTGCAGTAATAAAAGAGGATATGAAACTGCGCAAATTAAAAAGTTAGAGGTAAAAATAGTGTTAAAAGAGAAATAGCACTATTTTGTATAGCATATAATTTTAATAGATATATTTCTAAATTAAGCAAAAATAAAAATAGGAACAGTATTGCACTCATTAAAAATCTGCTTAGATAAAAAGTAGACTTGTATTAAATTCGTCCAAAAATAAGAATAGAAATCAAAAATCAAAGATTTCTTTATGTAAAGAGAAAAAGCTGTTACAAGCTGATGATAAAAATCATCAATTTGCAACAGCCCCCTCTTTTAGTTACTAAAAATAATTGTTAACAAAATTATCACAAAAATTATTAGAATACAAAAAGCCTCAACTTTTTCAAGTTCGGGCTTTTTGTAGAAATTAAACTATAATTAAGGAAACGATACAAGATAAATATAACATTATTTATTTGGTTTGTCAACAACTTTTTAAATAAAAGTTATATTTTTGCGAGTTTTATATTGAAATTAAAATAAAAATATATTTGAAAAATTAAAAATTTTTATAATTTAAGTTTTTATTTAAAAACTAACTAAAAAATTTTTATAAAATATTAAAAAAATTAATAATATAATTTGCATTAGAAGATTAATCATGTTATACTTTTCTATATATTTACTTATTTATTAGGAGGAAAAATGCAAGAAATTATTTGCTAAATATGGAAGTACAGGAGTTATTGTAGTTGTTTGGATTGCTATTTTTTTATTTTTTTAATAATTAGACCTAATAAGAAAAAGCAAAAAAACAACAACAAGATCTTCTTAATTCTTTTAAAAGAAGGAACAGAAGTAATAACTATTGGTGGAATCAAAGGAACAATAGCTTTTTGTTGGAGAAGACTATGTTGAAATCAGAGTAGATAAAGGAGTTAAATTAACTTTTAGAAAAATCTGCTATTGCAAATGTTATCAACAACAATCAACAATAGAAACGACAAAAATCTTGTCGTTTTTATTATTGATAATTTTTCTATAGAGTATTTTTACTCTTAAATAACAAAAGTAAAATTAAGGATGTATTAAATTATGAAAAGAAAAGTGTTCAGTATTTTTTCTTTTTCTTTCTATCAGTATTATCATTTTCTGCAAAAAGTAAATGAAGTAAAGATTTTCTAATAATAAATTTTCTATTAACTTAAAATGCAGCTGATGGAGAATGTTTAGTGAGTGCTGATGAAGAATCAAGACTTATATATATAGAAATTCAAAATTTAGATAGTAGTTCTTTTGAAAAAGTTTTTCAAGAAAATTTAGAGTTAGATATAAGAGTTCTAATTTATTTGAAGATGTAATAATAGATAAATCAAAAGATAGTGTTTCATTGACATTACAAGTTGCACCAAAAAGTTTCATATACAATGGATGCTACAAATAATAGAATAGAATTAAATTTACAAAGAACTTCAAAAAAATAAACATCTTATAGTAATAGACCCAGGACATGGAGGAAAAGATCCTGGAGCTGCAAGAGGTTCAGTAGTAGAAAAGAAGATTGTTCTTGCAGTTGGAACTTATTTAAGGGATGAGCTTTCAAAGGATTTTAATGTAATAATGACAAGAGATTCAGATTTTTTGTTGTTTTTAAGTGAAAGACCTAAAATTGGAAATAAAAATAAGGCAGCATTATTTGTAAGTGTACATGCTAATGCTTCTGATAATAAAGAGTGCTAATGGAGTTGAAGTATTTTTACTTTTTTTCTAAAAAAATCATCACCTTATGCAGAAAGAATTGCTAAACTTTTGAAAAATAGTATAGGTGAAAAAAATATGGTGATAGTAGTGATAAAATAATTCAAATATCAGGAGAATTAGCATATAAGAAAAAAATCAAGAAAAATTCTATAAGACTTGCTAAAAAAAGATAGTAGAAAATATTGCTGAAAGATTATCAATGAGAAATGGTGGAGTTCATGGAGCAAACTTTTGCAGTATTAAGAGGATTTAATGGCACAGGAATATTGATAGAATTAGGATTTGTTAGTAATTCTTATGATGCAGAAATTTTAGTTGATACATCTTCTCAACAAAAAGATGGCTGAAGAAATTGCTAAAAGTCAATTAGAGATATTTAACAAGGTGATAAAATGAAAAAGATAAAAAGATAAATTAAAAAAAAGCTTAATTTAACTATTATTTTTAGCTATTATTCTAGCTCTTTTTAGTTGTTATCACTTTTCTTATGCCTTCAAGAGATAAAGATTAAAGAGATTGAAGTTAGAAAAAGTTGAAGTTAAACAAAGGAAGAAATGGTTGAAGTAACAGTATATGGAGTTACAAAAAGGTTCTGATAGTCCCTAATAAAATATACACTTACTTTTAAAACAAGCATCAACAAGTGATTTATTAAGAATCAGCAGTTGAAGATATGGTTAGAAAATATTCATCAGATTTAGAATTAATAAATATCTATTTTAGTGATGATAAAGTATATTATGAATTTAATGATAAAGACTTTGTCTGAAGCATTTTTTTAAATGCTTTACAAATGACAACACAAGAAATAACAGGTATAGAAGAAATTAATTTATTGTAATTGGAAAAATTAAGAGGAGTTAAAATGTTTGATAAATTAGAAGAAGTTGTTGCTAGATATGATGAACTTAACAAAATGTTGGTTAGTCCAGAAAGTTTTAGCAGATTCTAAAAAAATGATAGAATGTAATAAAGCTATCAAATGAAATAACAGAGATTGTTGAAAAAAATACAAAGAATACAAAAAAATATGTAGATGATATTGAATTTATAAAAGAAAAGCTTTTAAAACAGAAAAAGATTCTGATATGAAAGAAATGCTTAATGAAGAATTAAAAAAAGAAGCGAAGAAAAAAATTACCAAAACTTGAAGAAGAATTAAAAAAATTTTATTATTACCAAAAAGATAAAAATGATGATAAAAATGTTATTGTTGAAATAAGAGGTGGAGCAGGAGGAGATGAAGCAGCTCTATTTGCAGCAGATTTATTTAGAATGTACATAGATATGCTGAAAGAAAAAAAAGTGGAAAATTGAAAGTTATAGAAAAAGCAAGATGGAGAACTTGGAGGAATAAAAGAAATTGCTTTTACTATAATTGGTTTTAGGGAGCATATTCAAGATTGAAAGTTTGAATCAGGAGTTCATAGAGTACAAAGAGTTCCAAAGACAGAAGCTTCTGGAAGAATTCATACTTCAACTGCAACTGTTGCTGTTTTTACCAGAAGTTGAAGATGTTCAAGAAGTTACAGTTGACCCTAAAGGATTTAAAAATAGATACTTATAGATCTGGTGGAGCAGGAGGACAACATGTTAATATGACAGACTCTGCTGTAAGAATTACCCATTTACCTACTGGAATAGTAGTTCAATGTCAAGATGAAAGATCTCAATTAAAAAAATAGAGAAAAAAAGCAATGAAACACTTTACTTACTAAACTTTATGAAATGGAACAAGAAAAAAACAAAGAAGTGAAGTTGAATCTGAAAGAAGATTACAAGTAGGAACAGGAGATAGGGCAGAAAAATTAGAACATACAACTTCCCAGATGGAAGAATTACAGATCATAGGATAAAACTTACAGTACATCAATTAGAAGCATTTTTAGACGGGGATATAGATGAAATGATTGATGCACTTATAACTTTCCACCAAGCAGAACTTTTTATCTGCTTCAGAACAATAATGAATTTAGTAGAAATATTAAAAATTTTTCTGAAGAGTATTTGAAAAAATACTCTTTTTCAAAAACCCCGTTTAGAAGCAGAAAAATTAGTATCTTATGTTTTAAATCTTGATAGAATAGCTCTCTATATTCATTATGAAAGAGAATTGTCAGATGATGAAAAAGCTTCAATTAAAGAATATTTGAAAAAGATGACAGAAGAAAATAAAAATTTTTGATGAATTAAAAGGTGAAAAGAAAGATTTTAAAAAAGAAAAATTTAGATATTTTTAATAAATCTGTTGAATACCTTAAAAATGGAGTTCCAAGTCCCATTGTTAGATACTGAATATATATTTTTCAGATGTCTTTAAAAGTTAGTAGAAATACTTTAAAATATAGTATGTCAAGAGAAATAAAAGAAGAAGATAAAAGATAAAATTAGAGAAATGTTAGTTCTTAGAGCTAAAAAGAAAAGCCACTTCAATATATTTTTAGGAGAATGGGAATTTTTATGGTTTACCATTTAAAGTGAGTGAAGAAGTATTAATTCCAAGAGCAGATACAGAAATTTTTAGTTGAACAATGTATTCAACTTATGAGAGATATTGAAAAAGTCTAATATTTTTAGATATAGGTACTGGAGTGGAGCTATATCAATAGCTATTGCAAATGAATTAAAAAGTCAAGTTCTGTAATAGGTATTGATATAAATGAAAAGGCTCTTAAAACTTGCGAAATGAAAATAAAATATTAAATAAAAATAGAAAATGTTAATTTTTATAGAATCTAACTTTATTTGAAAAACTTGATAAAGACTTTTAAATATGATTTAATAGTTTCAAATCCACCATATATAAGCAAAAAGAAAGAATATGAGACTCTTATGCCGAAGTTAAAAACTATGAACCACAAAAATGCTTTAACAGACTTAGGAGATGGTTTATATTTTTTTATAAAGAAATATCTAAACTTAGCAGGAGACTATTTAAAAGATACAGGCTATTTAGCTTATGAAATTGGGATATAACCAAGCAAAAGATGTTTCAAAAATTTTACAGGATAATAATTTTTGATGTTTTATCTATCAGTAAAAGATTATGGTGGAAATGATAGAGTAGTAATTGCAAAAAAAGCAATAAAAGCAGAGAATTTTTGAAGAAATTGAGGAAGAGGAAAGATGTCAACTTATCTGAGTGATTATGATTATTTTTACCTGAAGAACTTATAGGTCAGAAAACCAAGAGAACCAAGAGATTCAGCTAAACTTATGTTAATCGATAGAAAAATGGAAAGTGTAGAACATAAAAATTTCTATAATATAATTGATTATTTACAAAAAGGGAGATGTTTTAGTTAGAAATGCTACTAAAGGTTATTCCCTGCTAGAATCTTTTGGTCATAAGGATACTGGTGGAGTTTTAGAAAGTTCTTTGATTAAAAGAATTACTTTTAGATACTTGGGAATGTCTTTTGAAACCTGCTAAAAAAATTAAAAGTTAGGTCAAAAATTATATATAGGTGAAAATAAAGAATTAATAGCAGAACTTTTTAGAGATAAAAAGAAGATGGTAATAGAATTTTAAAAATTTTTATCATGAAGGAAGTTTTGAAGAAATCTTAGATAAATTGGGTTCTATGCCTTTACCACCTTATATAACAAGAAAGTTAGAAAATAAAGATAGATATCAAACTGTTTATGCTCAAAGAGGAGAGTCAGTAGCTGCTCCAACAAACTGGATTACACTTTTACAGAAGAGCTATTAAAGAAAATTTTAAATAAGGGTGTAGAGATAGTTGATATTTTTTTAGAAGTTGGATTAGGGACTTTTTAGACCTGTTCAAACTGAAAATGTCTTAGAACATAAAATGCATGAAGAAAGTTTTGAAATTTCAGAAAAAGTTGCTAAAAATAATAAATGAAGCTAAGGCAGAAGGAAGAAGAATTATATCAGTAGGAACTACTGCTACAAGAGCATTAGAATCTTCTGTTGATGAGAATGGGAAAGTTGATTGCACAAAAAGAGACAGGAATTTTTTTATTTATCCTGGATATAAATTTAAAATAGTAGATGCCTTTAATTACAAATTTTCATCTTCCCTAAAATCTACACTTTTTAATGTTAGTTTCAGCATTTTATGATAGAGAAAAAAATGCTAGAAATATACACTTGGCAGTTAAAGAAAAATATCATTTTTAGCTTTGGGGATAGTATGTTTATTTACTAAGTAGGTGATAATATGAGAATAATAGCAGGAGAAGCTAAAAATAGAATAATTAAAGACAAGAAAAGGTTTTTGATACTAGACCTACTCTTGAAAGTGTTAAAGAGTCTCTTTTTCAATAATTGCTCCTTATATTGAAGGAAGTATTTTTTTCTTGACTTATTCAGTGGAAGTGGAAGTATTTCACTTGAAGCAATAAGTAGAGGTGCTAAAAGGGCAGTGATGATTGAAAAAGATGGAGAAGCATTAAAATATATTATTGAAAAATATAGATAATTTAGGATTTTACAGATAGATGTAGAGCCTATAAAAAATGATGTCATTAGAGCAATAGAGATATTAGGGAAGAAAAAATGAAAAATTTGATATAATTTTTCATGGATCCTCCATATCAAGATAATGTTACTAAGAAAGGTATTTAAAAAGCCATAGATAAGGCAAATATTTTAGCAGAAGATGGACTTATTATCTGTGAACATCATTTACTTGAAGACTTTAGAAGATAATATTGCTTCATTTAGAAAAACTGATGAGAGAAAATATAATAAAAAAATATTAACATTTTATACAAAATAATTAATTATAAAATATTTTTTTATTATATGAAAGGAAGTTATAAATGGGAAAAAAATACTTTTTGAAGAAAATTTAGAAAATTTAGATAAAATTATTGAGTCATTAGAAAGTGGGAGAACTTAGTTTAGATGATGCAATAAAAAGAATATGAAAATGCTATGAAACTTATAAAAATCATCTTCTAAGATATTGAATGAAGCTGAGGTAAAATTATTAAAAGTTATTGAAAAATGGTGAAATAGATATAGAGGAGATTTAAAATGAAGGATTTCCAAGTTTATTTAAAAGAAAAACTGGTTTTTGAAACTGAATTAAAAAGAATTAGAAAGAACTTTCTTATCCTGAAACTATTGCTAAGGGTATGGAGTATGTCGTTTTAAATGGTGGGAAAAAGGTTAAGACCATTTTTTTACTTTTTGCAACACTAGAGTTTATTAAATGAGAGATATAAGCAAAGGTGTAAAATCTGCAATAGCATTGGAGATGATACATTCATATTCTCTTGTTCATGATGACCTGCCAGCTCTTGATAATGATGATTACAGAGAGGTAAAATTAACAACACATAAAGTCTTTTGGTGAAGCAGAGGAATACTTATTGGAGATTCACTTTTAACTTATGCCTTTTTATGTTCTTTTCTCAAAAATTTAGAATTTTTATCTTCTGAACAGATTGTAAAAATTATTTCAAAAAAACTTCTGAATATGCAGGAATATAATGGAATGATAGGTGGACAGATGATAGATATTCAAAGTGAAAATAAAAAAATAGATTTGGAAACTTTAAAAATATATTCATAGTCACAAAACAGGAAAACTTATTAAACTACCTATTGAAATAGCTTGTATCATTGCTAATGTAGAAAAAGGATAAAAGAGAAAGTTTTAGAAAGAATATGCAGATTTAATTGGGATTTGGCTTTTTCAAGTTAAAGATGATATTTTAGATGTTGAAGGAACTTTTGAAGAGTTAGGGAAAACCTGTGGGTAGTGATATTGATTTACATAAGGCTACTTATCCAAGTATTTTTAGGAATGGAAGAAAGTAAAAATTCTAAAATGACACTGTTGAAAAAGCTAAGAAAATTATTAAAAATAAATTTGGAGAAGAAAAAGGAAAAAATTTTAATTTCTCTTGCAGATTTTTATAAAAAAATAGAAATAAATAAAGAATGAAAAACTGTTGTAAAAAAATAAAATACAACAGTTTTTATTTATAAAAATATTTTTCTAATAAAAATAAATTTAATTAACAAAATTTAACTTTATATGTTAAAATATTATAGTTAATGAGGTGATAAAATGGAAAGAAATGTACCCAATCATATTGCAATAATTATGGATGGTAATGGAAGATGGGCAAAAAAGAGGTCTTGCTAGAAGTTTTGGGCATATGGAAGGAGCAAAAACATTAAGAAAGGCTCTTGAATATTTGACAGAAATTGGAGTTAAATATTTAACTGTTTATGCTTTTTCAACAGAAAAATTGGAATAGACCACAAGATGAAGTTTCAACACTTATGAAACTATTTTTTAAAATATATAAAAAGTGAAAGAAAAACATGATGAAAAATAGGATTCGTGTTTCAGGTAGAAAAAAACAATGTTCCAGAAAAAAATTGCAAAAAGAAATTGAAAAGTTAGAAGAAGAAACTAAAAATAATGATAAAATAACATTAAATATAGCATTTAACTATGGCAGTAGAGCAGAGATAGTGGATGCAGTGAATAGAATAATAAAAGATGGAAAAGAAAATATAACAGAAGAAGATTTTTTTCTAAATACTTATATAATGATTTTTCCAGATCCAGACTTAGTTATAAGAACAAGTGGAGAGATGAGAATATCAAATTTCTTATTATGGCAAATAGCTTATTCAGAGCTTTATATCACAGATACTTTATGGCCAGATTTTGATGAAAAAGAAATAGATAAAGGCTATTGAAAGTTATAATCAGAGAGAAAGAAGATTTGGAGGAGTAAAAATGTTTAAAGTGGAATAGAGTTTTAGTTGCATTGATAGGAGTTCCATTATTACTATTTATTTATGCAGGTGAGAGCTTTTTCAGAATAAATCTTTATGGATTACCTATGTTAATTTTTACAAATCTAGTTATTGGTATAGGAATTTATGAATTTTTATAAGATGATAAAAAATATCAGGGAAAAGAAGTTTATGATAAATTTGGAATAATTGTTGCTATAATAATTCCAAAACTTTAGTATATCTTAGCAATCAGAAGTAGTTATTTAGAGCAAAGAAATTAATTGCAGTTGTGTTAATAGTTGCAACTATTTTTATGTTGACATATAGAGTTTTTAGAAATCAAATAAAAGGGACTTTGGAGAAAGTATCTTATACTTTTATTAGGAATTATTTATGTATCTGTATTTTTTCACAAATAATAAATCTTTATTTTTTAGGGAATGCAGTATTTCCATTAATTTTACAAGTTTTAGTTTGGGTATCAGATACATCAGCTGGAATAGTTGGAGTTACAATAGGAAGAAAATTTCTTTTAAAAAAATGGATTTTACAGAAATAAGTCCTAAAAAATCTGTTGAAGGAGCATTGGGCTCAATTATTTTTACAGGTTTGGCTTTTATATTAATTGTTGTTTTATATATTGAGAAAAATTAATGGGGCAACAGTAGGAGAAGTATTTTTTTATCATTTATTATAGGAGCTATAATATCTGTTGTTGCTCAAATTGGTGATTTAATAGAATCGTTATTTAAAAAGAGTGTGGAGTTAAAGATTCTGGAACTATACTTATGGGACATGGTGGAGTATTAGATAGATTTGACAGTATGATATTAGTTTTACCTTTTGTAACTATGGTACTATATTTCTTTCATCTATATATAAGTTATCAATATGGAATTAATTAAAAGGATGATAAAAATGATTTTTAATTCTTGGGTTCAACTGGAAGTATAGGAACAAATGCTCTAGAACTTATTAGAAATAATAGAGAAAAATATGAAGTTGTTGGTATCAGTGGAAATAAAAAAATATAGAATTATTAAAAAAAGCAAATTGAAGAATTTAAACCTACATCTATTTATGTTGGATGTTGAACAAGATACTTTTAAACTTAAAAGAGGAATATCCTTTTATAAAAAGAAAGTTTATTTTTGGAGAAAATGGACTAGCAGAGCTTTCTAAAAAAATTCTGATTATGATATTATCTTAACAGCAGTAAGTGGAGCAATTGGTATAGATGCAACTGTTGAAGCTATAAAAAGAGAAAAAGAATAGCTCTTGCTAAATAAAGAAACTATGGTATCAGCAGGAGCATATATAAATAAGCTTTTTAAAAAGAATATCCAAAAAGCAGAAATTGTTCCAGTAGATAGTGAGCATTCAGCATTATTCCAATCATTGCAAGGTTTTAAAAAAAGAAAATGTAAAAAAATTAATAATAACAGCAAGTGGAGGGAACATTTAGAGGAAAAGATTTAGCCTATTTAGAAAATGTTACTGTGGAACAAGCATTAAAAACATCCAAATTGGTCTATGGGTAAAAAAATTACTATTGATTCTTCAACCTTTGGTAAATAAAAGGACTTGAAGTTATTGAAGCTCATGAGTTATTTAATATAGATTATGATGATATTGAGGTTGTTGTACATCCACAAAGTATAATTCATTCTATGGTTGAATATGTAGATGGAAGTATTATAGCACAAATGGGAGTTGCTAATATGAAAACTCCAATACTTTTATGCTTTTACTTATCCTGAAAAAGAATTTAACTCTTCAATAAATTTTTAGATTTAATAAAAAAATAATAATTTAACTTTTGAAGAAGCTGATAGAAAAGTTTTTAAAGGAATAGATTTAGCTTATAGAGCTGGGTAGAACTGGAGGTACTATGCCAACAGTTTTTTTAATGCTTCAAATGAAGTTGCAGTTGAATTATTTATGAAAAAGAAAATAAAAATTTTTTTAGATATTTATAGAATTATTGAAGATGCTATGAATAGTCATCAAGTAGTAAGTTTGGATACTGATAATGCTTTTAAATATTATAAAAAGAAGTTGATAGAGAAACAAGAAAGAAAGTGAGAGAGCAATGGGAAAAATAATTGTTATAGAGGGTACTGATTCAAGTGGAAAAGAAACCCAAACAAAATTATTATATGAAAGAGTAAAAATATATAATAAGACTATAAAAATTTCCTTTTCCTAATTATGATAGTCCTGCTTGTGAACCAGTTAAAAATGTATCTAGCAGGAGCTTTTTGGGAACAGATGCAGCTAAAGTGAAATCCTTATCCTATATCAACAATGTATGCTATTGATAGATATGCTTCTTTCAAACAAGATTGGGAGAAAAAAATATATTGATGATTACATTATAATAACTGATAGATATGTAACTTCAAATATGATACATCAAGCCTCTAAAAATTGAAAAGATATGAAAGAAAAAGATGAATATTTAAGGTGGCTTATAGATTTAGAATATAATAAGAATGAAATTCCAGAACCAGATATAGTTATTTTTTAAAAATGCCAATAGATAAAAGCAAAAAGAGCTTATGGAAAATAGAAAAAAATAAAATTGATGGTTCAGAAAAAAAGATATACATGAAGTGAATGAAGATTATTTTAAAAAAATCTTATGAGAATGCAACAGCTATTTCAAAAATATAATTGGTGTGAAATAGAATGTGTTGAAAAGTAATAAAATTAAAAGTATAGAGAGAATAAATGATGAAATTTTCTCTAAGATAAAAAGAGATAATAGGAGGATAAATGGCATTTTTAATTGCAGTAATAATGTTAGGATTAATAATATTTGTACATGAATTAGGACATTTTTTTAACTGCTAAACTTTTCAAGATGCCTGTGAGTGAATTTTTCAATAGGAATGGGACCACAGGTTTTTCAGTTGATACAAAGAAAAACAACATATTCTTTTAGAGCAATTCCCAATAGGAGGATATGTTAATATAGAAGGAATGGAAGTTGGAAGTGAAGTAGAAAAATGGTTTTTAGTTCTAAACCAGCTTATCAAAAGGTTTGTAGTTTCTATTTGCAGGAGTTTTTATGAACTTCTTAATGGCTTTTATACTACTTTTTGCAACAGCTAAGATAAGTGGTAGAATAGAGTATGATTCTAATGCTATCATTGGTGGTTTAGTAAAAAGGTGGAGCTAATGAGCAAATATTAAAAGTAGATGATAAAGTTTTTAGAATTAGATGGAAAAATAAATGTATGGACAGATATTTCAGAGGTTACAAAAGCTATCACAAGATAAGACAGAAATATCTGCTTTGATAGAAAGAGATGGTAAAAGTAGAAAATTTAACTTTAAAATTAACAAAAGGATGAAGAAAATGATAGAGTTGTATTAGGAATTTCTCCAAAATATAAAAAGATTAATTTATCAACAATAGAAAGTTTAGACTTTTGCAAAAATTCTTTTAACTCAATAATAACAGATACTGTAAAAAGGATTTTTACACTTTTTTTCAGGGAAAGGTTAGTTTAAAAGAAATTAGTGGACCCAGTTGGCATTTTTAAAGTTGTGGGAGAAGTTTCAAAATTTGGTTGGGTATCTATTATAAGTTTATGTGTGGTACTTTCAATAAATATAGAGTGTATTAAATCTATTACCTATACCTGCACTTGATGGTGGAAGAATTATCTTTGTACTTTTAGAACTTTTTGGAATAAAAAGTTAATAAAAAAATGGGAAGAAAAATTACATAAAGGTGGAATGATACTTTTTATTATTTTTTTATTCTAATGATTAGTGTTAATGATGTTTGGAAACTTTTTAATTAATTTTTTTCTTGAAAAATATACAAGTAATCGGTTATAATACAGTATGATGATATTTAAAAATGGTTTGTTTTGGAAAAAGGAGGAAAAATATGAAAAAGTGCAATATTAGCAATTTCAGAAAAAAAGGAAATACTAAAACAAATAAGAAAAAGAATTAGCAGAAAAAAATATGAAGTAATTACCTTCAATAATTTATTAGATGCAATAGATATGGTAAGAGAAAGTGATTTTGATTTAATATTATTAGATAATGCCTTAGAAGGAATCTCAGTAGGTGAAGCAAAGAAAAAATTAACAAGTATAGGAAAAGATTTTATAACAGTTGCTTTAGTATGATGAAATAAATGAAGAAAGACAACAAAAGAATTAGAAAAAAATTTGGAATTTTTTTGCATATTTATTAAAACCAGTGAAAAATTGAAGACTTTAGATGCAATAATTTCTACCTATCACTAAATGGTTTAGAATTAATTAAAGAAAATAAAAAGATTAGAAGAAAAAGTTAAGTGTTTTAGAAGAAGATACTGATATAATAGGACAATCAACAAAAAAATAAAAAGATGTTAGAAATCTTATAGAAAAAGATAGCTGACAGTGACTTTACCTGTTTTTAATAGTTGGAGAAACTGGAACAGGTAAAAGATATAATAGCAAAAGAAATTCATAGAAAAAGTGATAGAAATAAAGGAAAATATGCTCAAGTTAATGTGCATTATATCCAGGAGAACTTATTGAAAGAGAATTATTTGGATATGAAAGAGGAGCTTTTTAGGAGCTAATGCAAGTAAAAAGGACTTTTAGAAGAAATTGATGGAGGAACAATATACATTGAAGATATAGCAAAAATGGATATTAAAGTTCAATCAAGATTCTTTAAAAAGCTATTGAGTATGGAGAATTTAAAAAGAGTTGGAGGAACAAAAAGTAAGAAAAATCTAATGTGAGATTTTTTTAGTTGGTACAGATATAGACTTTAAAAACAAGAAACTGAAAAAGGGAAAATTTAGAAAAGATTTATATCATAGATTGACTGCTATTAACTATTGAAGTTCCACCTTTAAGAGAAAGAAAAGAAGATATTCCTAGTGCTAGCTAACTATTTTCTTAAATAAAATTGTTAGAATGTTGCACAAAGAAACTCCAGTTATTTCAGGAGAAGCTATGAAAGTTTTTAATGGAATACTACTATCCTGGAAATATAATGGAACTTAAAAATTTAATAGAAAGAATGGCATTATTATCTAAAGATAAAAATTTTTAGATGTAGAGCAATTACCATTAGAAATTAAAAACAAAAGTCTGATATTGTGGAAAATAAAACAGTCGTAGGGGTTGGACCATTAAAAGAAATATTAGAACAAGAAATTTATAGTTTAGAAGAAGTAGAAAGAGTTGTAATAGCTATTGCATTACAAAAACTAGATGGAATAAACAAGAAACTTCTAAGATTTTAGGTATAGGTAGAACGACTCTATATGAAAAAAATAAGAAAATATGGTTTAGATACAAAGTAATATAATTAAAAGTGAGGGAAAATATAAAATGTCAATAAGAAAATTTCGTAAACAAAAATGAAACCTTTTATTATTATACTAACAGTTGTTTTTATATTATCTTTAGTATATGGAGGATATGAGAGTTACAGGACAAGTAGAGCTAATAAAGAAAGGCACAAGAAGCTATGCTTTCTAAATAAAGATTATATACAAAAATTGATATAGAAAAGAGCAAAAGCAAGATACTTTCGAGAAGTTATGGTAGATAGAGTTGATAAGATATAGTTGATATACTTGCCTTTTAATGAAGTTATAGATAAAAAAATTTAACTTTACATATTGCAAAAAGATTTAAAAGTAAAAGTTCCTAGCTCAGAAGTTAATAAACAGTATGAAGAACTTGAATCATCTATGGGAGATAAAGAACAATTTAGGAGAATGTTGCAAGTTCAGTGGACTTACAAAAGATTCTTTTTGAAAAATCAAATTGAAGAAAAATTTATTGATACAAAAAAACAAGGGAAGAATTTTCTAAAAAAATATAAAACCCAACTGATGAAGAAATAAATGCTTATATGGCTTTTATACTCAATCCCAGCTGATAAAAAGAAGAAGCAATAAATTTATATAAATCTGAAAAAGGAGCAGAAGCATTTAGAGAAACTTTATTAAAAGCTAGAAAAAGGAAATGCAAATAAAAGATTTAGCTCCTGAGTATGAAAAATTTATTAGAAAAACAGCTTATGAGGAAGAAGGATTTACTATAACTAACCTTGATTTGGCTAGAAGCTATAGCAAATGTTATGTTAGGGATCAAAAATTTCTAAAGAAGATGCAGAAAAAGCAAGCAAAAAGAAATGATCAGTAGACAAATAAAAGATGGCTAAAAATAGCTAAAGAAAAAGGTATAAAAGTTAATGAGAAATTTAGATACTATTTCTCAATTTCCCAAGATTATTATATTGGTTTAGCTGAAAAAGCTAGAGATGAAGTAAAACCTACTGATGATGAATTTAGTAAAAATTCTTTAATGAAAATAAATCTAGATATAGTATCCTGCAACAGCAGATGCAAAAATTAATATTTATTAGTGTAAAATCTACAAAAGAAGATGATGACTTAGCTAAAGAAAAAGCAGAAAAAAATTATTATCAGAATTAACTCCAGAAAACTTTACAGAAAAAAAGGAAGAAAGTTTAGAAACAACCAAGATATAATTTATCAAGATTTAGGAACATTTTGGGACAAAAAGCTATGGTTAAAGAATTTGAAGAAGCTCTTAAAAGATGTTCCTTCAAATACAATAGTTAATAAAAGTTATAAAAACAAAATATGGTTACCATGTTGTTTTATGTAAAAGAAAATGATAATAATCAACAATGGGAAGTTGAACATATTTTTAATAGTTCCATATCCTTCTGAAAAAAACTGTAACAGAGAAAACTTGAAAAATTAAATAAAATGAAAAGCTGATATAGAAGCAGGAACTCTAGTATTTAAATGATAAAATTGATGAGGATGTAATTCAAAGTTTTGATAGCTAAAGGAATAACACCAGATGGTATAATACCAGATTTTGTATATAGTCCTGAAATAGCAAAAAGCAGTATTTAGTACAGAATTGAAATAAAGTTGGAATAATTAATCCAAATAAAGCAACAATAGTTGTATTCCAAAAAACTAAAGAAGTGAAAGCAGAGGATGCTAACTTTTGATAAATCAAAAAGAGCAAGTAAAAAGTGATTATATAAATAAAAAAAGTTGCAGAATATATGTCAAAATTATTCTAAAGCTAAGGAATAAACCAAGTTTAAGGTTTATTCCTTTTGTACTCTTATTTTAGGGGGTATTTTTATGTACTTTAAACAAGAAGATATAGATAAATTATTAGATAATTTAAGAATAGAAGAAGTAGTTGGAGAATTTATTGAGTTAAAAAGTTGGTTCAAGTTATAAAGGATTATGCCCATTTCATGCAGATACTAATCCTTCTTTTTCAGTTACTCCTGAAAAAGATTTGTAAGTGTTTTGTATGTGGCTCTGGTGGAAATGCTATAAACTTTTATTCAAAAAAATTAAAAATATATCTTATACAGATAGCAATTAGAGAACTTTCAAAGAAATATAGAATTAATATAAAAGAATATAATAATACCAATGTAAATGAAAAATTATGAAAAATTTTATCAAATTATGGAAGATAGTCATATATTTTTTATGGAAAAATATTTTTCTCAAGATTCAAGAGGAGCTTTTGCAGTATCTTTCAAATAGAGGCTTAGATACTAATTTAATTAAAGAACACCAACTTGGATATGCTCCTCCAAAATGGTCAGAACTTTATGAACTTTTAAACAGTAAAGGTTATAGTGACGAAGATTTATTAGCTTTGGGACTTATTAAAAAGAGTGAAGAAGGAAGAATATATGATGCTTTTTAGAAATAGAATAATATTTCCAATTTTTCTCCAAGTGGAAGAATAATTGCTTTGGTGGTAGAAGTTTAGAAAAAGATGATTCAATACCAAAGTATATAAATTCACCAGATACTCCAATCTTTTAAAAAGGAAAAATGCCTATGGTATTGAAAAGAGCTATAAATATAAAAAAATAAAAATTATTCTATTTTAATGGAAGGTTATATGGATGTTCTCTCTGCTAATATCTATGGTTTTGATACAAGTATAGCTCCATTAGGAACTGCCTTAACAGAAGAACAAGCTCAACTTATAAAAAGATATTCATCTAATATCTTATTATCTTTTGATATGGATAAGGCTGGAATAGCAGCAACTGAAAGAGCAAGTTTTATATTAAAGTCACAAGGGTTCAATATAAGAGTTTTACAATTTGAAGGAAGTAAGGATCCTGATGAATTTTTAAAGAAAAAAATGGAAAAGAAGCTTTTTAAAAGTAGTTGAAAAATTCATTAGAAATTTTTGATTTTTTATATAATTTATACTCAAGTGAATATGACTTAGATAATAATATTATAGTAAAACAAAATTTTATAGAAAGATTTAAAGAGTTTCTTTTTCAAATGTAGAAAATGATTTAGAAAAAGGAAATGTATCTAAAAAAACTTTCAGAAAAATTGATATCAGTGTAGATGTTTTAAGAAAGACACTTGTTGAGCAAAAATAAAAACATGCTATAAGAAAAAGATTATGTTGATATAAATCAAGAAAAAGATTGAAAAAAAGAATTTAAAACAAGCTAATAATTTAGAAATGGCAATAGTTAAGATGTTACTTAGAAAACCTGAATATTATAACTTAAAGAAGAGAAAATTAGAAAGTGATATTGCTAATAAAATTTTTAAATTTTTAATCAAAAATAAAAGGAAAAATTTATTTTTGATAGTGATACTATAATGAAAAGAGTTTAAAAATTATATTGAAGAAAGTAATGAGTTTTTCTCAATATGAAAAAATAATGAGTTAGCAAGAATAATAATGGATTATATTTTTAATTCCAAATAAATTTGAAGAAGAAAGAGAAAAATATAGCATTATTTAAAAGTTATCTTAGAGTAAAGTTAAAACTGAGAGATAAAACAAAAGATGATATTAGTAAAAAATTGAATTTGGAAAATTAAAAAGAAATAGAAGAAACTAAAAAGTGTTGAAGACTTTATAAAAGTTTATAATTCATTTAAGTATCTTTTTAACCCTATTACAGTAGCAAGGGAGGATTGTAGTGAAAAGAGCTAATAAAAAAATGAAAAGCTAGAGCTTTGATAAAAAGCAGTAGAGAAGGATTATAACTTATGAAGAAATTAATGAAGAATTAGGTGATGATTTTTCCAGCTGAAAAATATAGAACAACTAATTAATGAAATGCTTGAACAAGGGATTAAAAATAGTTGATGAAGAAACAATTAGATGAGTTAGTGAAGATGAATTAAGAGAAAAAGATCTAGGTGATGATTATGTAGATAGTGAGAACAAGATGATTTACTAGAAGATGATACAGATGATAAACTTGATGATACAGATGATGAAAAATGATGACACAGAAGAAAGTTTTTACAGAATTTGATGATGAGTTTAATCCTGAATATATAGAAGATGTAAGTGAAGATGAGTTAGTAATGAAAAATTATTGAATTTAGGTAATAGTGCAAAAGTAGATGAACCTATAAAAATGTATTTAAGAGAAATAGGGTCAAGTTCCTCTATTAACTCATGATGAAGAAATAGAATATGCTAAAAAAAGCCTATGAAGGTGATGAGGAGGCTAGTAAAAACTTATAGAGTCAAATTTAAGACTTGTCATGAGTATTGCTAAAAACATACAAATAGAGGTTTAAAACTTCTGATTTAATACAAGAAGGAATATTGGACTTATGAAAGCTGTTGAAAATTTGAATATACAAAAGGATATAAATTTTCAACTTATGCTACTTGGTGGATAAGACAAGCAATAACAAGAGCAATAGCTGATCAAGGAAGAACAATAAGAATACCTGTTCATATGATAGAAACAATAAATAAAATTAAAAAGAATCAAGAATATATTCAAGAAACAGGAAAAGATAGCTTCACCTGAAATTTTAGCTGAAAGACTTGGAATGGAAGTTGATAAAATAAAAGGCAATTCAAGAAATGAATCAAGAACCAATATCTCTTGAAACTCCTGTTGGAAGTGAAGAAGATAGAATTAGGGGATTTTGTAGAAGATCAAAAACAACAAGTCCTTATGAAGCTACAAATAGAGCAATTTTAAGAGAAGAATTAGATGTCGTTTTAAAAACATTGAGTCCAAGAGAGAAAAGTGTTAAGATATAGATATGGACTTGATGATAGTTCTCCCAAAAGACATTGAAGAAGTTGGAAAAATATTTAATGTCACTAGGGAAAGAATAAGACAAATTGAAGTCAAAAGCTCTTAGAAAATTAAGACACCCTAGTAGAAAGAAAAAGCTTGAAGATTTTAAAGTAGATTAGTTAGGGAGGTAATATTTTTGAAGCTTTTTAAGTCTTGAAAAATATTTACTTTAAAAATGATATAAATGATGAAGAATTTAAAAACTTGTGATTGAGATATCAGAAAAATTGAATTAGAAGCACTTTTCAGAAGATAGAAAAAGTTGACTGATGAAGAAATAGATTATGAATATATTGATTTTCTTATAGCTGAAAACTCTTGAAAGCTTTAAAAGATGATGTTTGTAAATGTGAGTAGAATGTGGAGTACCAGATTGTTGTGGAACAAGAGTTGAAAAAGAAAATCTTAAAAAGTCTATGAGATGGCTCTTTATATGTTAAGAGAAGGAATATCTTATGATGATTTAACACAGGAAGGTATTATTGGACTGATTAAGACTCATGAACTTTTTGAAGATGATAAAGATTTTTAAATTATAAAAGATTATTATATAGCAAAAGAAATGTTTAACTATATAAATAATTATGCTAATTATAGAAAATCAGCTTTTTAAAGATTATGCTGAACATGAAAATTCACAAGGATAGCTATTTAAAAAGTTTCTTTGAAAGATAAAAAAATAAGTCAGAAGAACTAAAAACTTGAAAAAGAAAAATAAAGAAAAACATATTGAAGAAATGAAGCATTTAGAAAAAGAGCTGAAACTTTATTTGATTATCTAAATCTAAAATATAGATTGAGTGAAAGAGAAATTGAAGTTTTAGTATTGTATTATGGACTTGATGGACATAGTAAAAAACTTTTTCTCAAATTTCAGAAATTACTAAAATAGATGAGGATAGTTTAGATAAGATTTTAAAAGGGAGCTATGTTTAAAATTATCAAATGTTGATGAAAAGGTTGAATTATGAAAAGCCAGAGATATTATAAATATTTTAGAAAAGAAATTTTCCCAAGAATAAATGCTGAAGAATGGGATAATGTTGGACTTCTAATAGGAGATTATGATAAAGGAAGTTAAAAAAATTCAATTTTTCATTAGATGCAACATTAGAAAGTATTGAAAAATGCTATTTCTAGAAAAAGTAGATATGTTAATCACTCATCATCCTATTATCTTTTAAAGCTATTAAAGATATAACTGAACAAAATATTTTAGGGAAAAAAATTAGAGATTTAATAAAAATGATATCAATGTTTATGCAATACATACAAATTTAGATTCAAGTATTGAGGGACTAAATGATTATGTTTTAAAGAAAATTGATATTTTCAGAGTATAAGATATTAGATTTTGATGAAGAAAAAAATTGTGGTATAGGAAGAATTTTTAAATTAAATGAAGAAAAAAATTTTAAAAAAATTTTATTGAAGAACTTAAACTAAAAATTAAAAGATTTTAAATCTAAGAGTTATAGTGATGATTTAAATAAAAAATTAGAAAAAGTAGCTCTTATAAATGGTTCTGCTATGAGTTATTGGAGAAAAAGCTAAAAAGGAAAAAGTTGATTTATTTATAACAGGTGATGTGAGGATATCATGATGCTCTAGATGCTTTTAGAGAATGGGATTAAATGTAATTGACTTTGGACATTATGAAAGTGAACACTTTTTCTATGAAATTTTAATAGAAGAATTAAAAGGATAATAACTTAGAATTTTTTTAGTTTTTAATAGAGAACCAATATTTAAGTTTTACTAAGGATATGGAGAAATTATGAAAAATAATAATTATGTTTTTTTATTTTTCTATCTTCAATTTATAGTTTTGCTACTATAAATGATAGTCTTAATCTTTTAAAAGATGATGAAAAAGCTGAAATAAATGAAAAATTGAAGAAATACAAAATGAAAAAGGTTTGACAATATTTGTAAATACATTGGCAGAAGATGAAGGTTTTGCTATTTCGGATCCTGAAAGAGCAATGATATTGAATCTAAAAAGGGATAAAGAAACATATAAAGTTGAGCTTTCTTTTAGTAAGGATATAGATGTTGATGATTATCAAGATGATATCAATACAACTTTAAATGATTCAGGAGAATTATTAGAAAAGAAAAGAGTATGGAAAAGTATATTTTAACTGTTCTTGATGGTGCAGGCTCTGTCTTACAAGAAGTTAATATTGAAGCTTTAAATCAAATGACAATGACAAAAGAACAAGAAAATAATAGTGTACCAATTATGATAGGAGCCTTTTGCTTTAATAATTTTTATTTATTATTTATAAAATGTATACTGATTATAAAAATAGTAATAATCAAGAAGAAGATGAAGATTATTTTGGGTATTCAGGTTAATCGCTGTCTATTATGATAGAGGAAAGTCCGAGCTCTACAGAGCAAAAGGGTAGCTAACGGCTACTAAAAGTAATTTTAAGGAAAGTGCCACAGAAAATAGACCGCCATTAAGGTAAGGGTGAAAAGGTGGTGTAAGAGACCACCAGTTTTTAGGAAACTAAAAAGCTTTGGTAAACCCCTTTGGAGCAAGACTAAATAGGAAAGATTAAGGGTTGCTCGCTCTCTTTCAGGGTAAGTCGCTAGAGATTATAAGTGATTATAATTCGAGAAAATGATTAACAAATACAAAAACTCGGCTTATTGAATGCCTAAAATTAGATCTGACATTACAAATTTTTGTAACAGATTTTTAAATTACTACATATTTATATATTTTAAATAGATATCTCCACTAGGGCTTACATTAAGTCCTCTTACATTTGAATGAGATAAAGACAGTATCATATTCTTGTAAAAAGTGGTATAACAGGTAAGATATTTAAAAATTCTTCATCAGACTTTTATATTACTACCATATTTATAATTGATATAATAATATAAATCATTCATATTATTTGTTCCCCACTAAATATTTTTCTATTCTAAAAAGTTATTCCTGAATCAGGATTAGAAGTAACTCTTATAGGAATTTTAAATTGTCCTATCCATTCTTTTACAGTTGATAAAAGTAATTTTTTCTCCAATAAATTATTATTTTTCAAAAGTAAGCAACATAAGGAGTTTCTGAAAAATTAAAATTAGAGTTTTCTTTTATATTTTTGAAAAATCTTCCTTAGCTTTTATTCAATACATCAGAATTTGGATGTGGATGAGAAAAATAGCAGGAGAGTTATTTTTCTAAAATAACTTTTTCCCATAAATTCTGGATCACTTACAGCATACATAAGTTTTCTAATTTCATGTCTTATCAAAAACTTTTTCTTTATTTTCATTAGGTATAGAAATATACCAATATCTACTTGTAGAAATACTAATTTTTCAGGTAAAGTATTTCACTTGGTTTAATCTATCAAAAGGCATAGAATAAAAGGTTCACCAAAATAGTCTATCTCATTACGAGGAAACATTTCATAGCCATATTCCATCTTCTACAAGTGAAATTTTAATTTTTTTAACTTTGAGTATTAATATTATCCCAATAGTTTTCATTTCTCTCTAAAATAATTTCATCATCTGTAAAAGCTAGAAACCTTTAAAAAGCTCCATTAACAATCTTTTTATCAAGATTTAGATCTCTATTCTCTTTTCTAATTGGGATAAAAGATTGGATTACTTACCCATTCATCAAAATTTTTAATAGGATTATTTAAACTAACTATAAGTTTATTATCTTGAACTTTAAGTCCAACAGAAGCTCTATCAGACTTTTTATTATAATAATCTTGCACCTTTATTACAAACAGTCTGTAAACTTTCATCAGATTTTGAATTTTTCTAAGCTATCAAACCAACTATCTAAATAAGTATTAGCAGTTATTTTTCTCCATCAGACCATTTTAAATCATCTCTTAGTGTAAAAAGTCCATTCTCTTATAATCACTGGAATGTTCTATATCTACTACACTTACAAAGTCTAACTCCCTTCTGTTTTTAAGTTCAGTCAATCCTTCAAAAAGTTGAGTTAATAATGTCTCTCATTTCCAGAATAAGATTGAGGATTTAATTTATATTCCTGCTTTTGGGCATAACAGTATAGAAAAGACTTGCTCAATCTTTTCAGTATCTTCTGATCTTTATCATCTCCACAAGCAAATAATAGACAAGTTAATACAAAAATTGATAATAATTTTAAAAATTTTTCATGCTTTCTCTCCTAAATTTTTATAAAAATCAGTGTAATATATTTTAACATATATTTTGAAAAATTTTTATAAAAATAATATTTTTATTAAAAATATCTTGACTTATAAAATAATATATTATAAAAATATTTATAATAAAAATTTTTAGGAGGATTTTATGTTGCATTATTTAGAAGTTGGAGGACCTATCCTATGGGTGCTTGTTAATCACTTTCCATAGGAGCTTTTCGTTGTATTAGAAAGAATTGTATTTTTGCAAGGAATGAAAAGAATGTTGGAAGTAATTTTAAAGATGAAATACTTTCGTTAGTAGCTAGTAAAACTAGATGAGGCTATTGCTTTATGTGATACTAAGAAAAGTTGTGTTATCTACTGTGAAAAAGTTTTTACAAAAAGCTCCAAAAAGGAATAGATGTACAAGATTATGAATTTATTTTAAAAGAAATTACTATTAAAGAAACATCACCTTATGAAAAGTAGATTAAATCTTTTAGCAAGTGTTATAAGTATTTCTCCAATGCTTGGACTATTAGGGACAGTTACAGGTATGATTAGAGCATTTACTAATATTTCAAAGTATGGTGTTGGAGATAGTCTATTGTTGCAGATGTAGTGCTGAAGCCTATTGACAACAACAGCATGGACTTATGATAGCAATTCCAGTTATAGTTGTTTATAACTATTTAAATAGAAGATTAGAAAAATGGAAAATGAAAATAGATGATGTGGTAACAAATATAATTAATATATTTAGGAGATAAGAATGAGCAAATATAAGAAGAAAAGAGAGTCAGCTAAATTAGATTTATCACCACTTATAGATGTTGTTTTTTCTTTTAATTATATTTTTATGAGTAACTACAACATTTAATAACTTTGGTTCAGTTCAAATTGATTTACCTAGCTCTACTATTCAACAAACAGATAAAAATAAAAAGTATAGAAATTATAATTGATAAAGATGGAAATTATCATATTTCTGAAGATGGAAAGATTACCCAAGTACAATTTTTGCAGATTTAGATGCTTATCTAAAATCTGCAAAAGAAGCCACTGTTTCATCGATAAAAATTTAAAAATATCAAACTATTATGGATGTTATAACTAAAAATAAAAGAAAATGGTGTGATAATTTGGGCTTAACTTTCATGAATAGGTGGTACTATGAAAAATATATTTTTAATATCTCTTGTACTTCACTTAGTAATATTATTTGGCTTTGGGATTATTCAAACAACTCAAATGGTAAAGAGACGAGACCTAAAAATCAGATTGTTCCTATAGCCTTTAGCAGCTAAACAAACTTCTGATAATCCAGGTGGAAAAGTTTTAGACACACGGAAGAGAAAAACAAACCCTGAACCACCAAAACCAAAAAGTTGAAAACCAGAAGAAAAAGCAGAGAGGAAAAGAAAGTAGAAAAGAAACCTGAAAAAGAAAGAGATAGAAAGTAATATTCCAAGTAAAGATACTAAACCAGTTGAAAACAACCAGAACCAGCTACTTAGAAAATACTCAATCTACTTGAAACTGCTAGTAAAGGGAGAAAGTACTTTAAGTGATAATTCTTCTAGTATGGAGGAAGTACAAATGGGACAGGAAGTGGAAGTGAAGGCTTTGGTTCAAACTTTATTTCTGATGGAGATGGATGCTATATAGCACTTTCAGCAAAGGGAATAAATTATGAAACTAATAAATGAAGTAGAACCTGACTATCCTTCACAAGCTGAATCAATAGGATATTCAAAACAAGTAAAAAGTAACAGTTAAATTTTTTAGTAGGCTTGAAAAGGAAATGTTGAAAAAGCTGAGATAACTCAATCTCATAAGGATTTAGGTTTTGATGCAGAGGTTATGAAAGCTATTAAAAAGTGGAGATTTAAACCTATATATCATAATGGATATAAAAAGTTTATTTTGTCAAGACTTTGTAGTTTGATCCTCAATAAAATACAAATAGAAATCAATTGAGAAATCCTAAAAAGATTTCTATTTTTTATTAGAAAGAGCTGTTTTAAAACAGTGATTAATTTAAAACAGCATCTTAGTTTTTAATAATTTATTATTCTTTAATTAAAGAATTGATTTCTTCAAGAATAGCCTTTAGTGTCTAATCCATGAGCTTCTATCCTTCTAGCTAAAAGCCCTGAAGCTATCATACATCCCTACACAACCTAAACCATTTCTTTGTAAAACTTCAACTATTACGTATTTTTCAACCGCTTCCATTATATTCATATCTCCTGTAACCATTTCTTTATCCTCCTTAATTTTGTTTATAAGTTATATGTCTTAATTATAATAAAATTCTACAATTTTTGTCAAGAATTATAATTTAAAAATTAACAATATTAAAGGTGCTGTAAAAATTAAACTATCAACTCTATCTAATATTCCTCCATGTCCTAAAAGTAAGTTTCCAGAATCTTTAAATTAACTCTTCTTTTTAAAGCTGATATAAAAATATCTCCAAGAAAACCTATTAGGCAGATATAAGGTATAAATTTCACTTGAAAAATCTATATTAGCAAAAATATTTTTAATAGAGATGCAGTTAAAGTAGTAAAGTATTATTCCACCAATAAGTCCTTCAACTGTTTTATTTGGACTGATATTAGAGTAATTTTTCTCTCACCAAAAATATTTCCACTTATATATTGGAATACATCATTTAATTCTATTAAAAATTAAATAATTTATTATAAAGTTTAAATCATCTATGTAACTTATACTTCCTATCAAATAAAGTTGTTATGAAAAAGCAAAAGATTATAAAAAGCTCTTTTATAGTATCTAAGGCAGATAGAACAAATAAAATTAATAGCACATAAAAATTTTTAAAATAAATTCCTATATAAAAAGCCAAATTAACAATAAAAACTAGATATTACTAATTCATTGTCATATTTAATATAAGCAAACTGTAAAAAAATTCTTTAAAAAGATAAAAACAGAGATAAGTCCAAAAAGTACAAGCATATAAATTCTATCTCTACTTCCTAAATAGAACAATATAATTATAACAAACTAAGTAAATATCCTTTGCTTTTATATTAGTAAATTTTTATCTGAAATCTTTATTTCTTATAAAAATAAAATGATTAAAGCTAGAATATCTACAACTAACATAGAAGTAACACATCATTCACCCCTTTAAAGAAGATTTTACTCTATTATATATTGTAAAAATTAATAAAATTATAGCTAAAATTAAAAATATAATCAAAAATATTGATTTCCTACAAAAATAAATAATAGCAAGTAAACTTATTAAGAAAGCTCATCACTTTTTCCCCATAGGACCTCTCATGTGTCTTTATTATCTACCATTACTGCAACTACTCCCTATATATTCTGATAAAGCTGATAAGAATATAAAAAGAAGGTTATAGACTTCATTTATTCCAATAACTCTTAAAAATATATAGAAGAAAACTGTATCTGATATAATATCTCCTGCTTCATTGTAAAAACACCTATTTTAGTTTTTGGTTAAATTTATTAGCTATCATACCATCTAAGGCATTTAATGCCATTCTTAAAAATAGAAATATAGGTACTGTTAAATATAAAAAAATTATAGTTACTAAATTTATAGATTATTCCCAGCAAAAATTATATTTAATAAAGACAGTCGTCACTGTTATTTGATTAGGTGTAATTTTTAATTTTACCAATTTTTCACAAATAGGCATAAGCAAATTTTGAAACTTTTGTTTTTAATTTATATATAGAAATATCCATATCTACTCTACCTCAATTCTGCTAATGAAACTGTAAAAATTCCATTATTATCAATTAGCATTTTTTCTTTCTTTTAAATTATAATTTTCAAATAAACTATCTAACTCTTTTTCACTTCTTCTTCTCATAAGCCAAGATTTATCATTTCCTTTATGGCTATTAAGAACTAAGGCTATTTAGCTTTTAATTGAGGGTGCCAAGGCTGACCTGTATAAATAACAGCACCATTTTTTTATCTAAAATTTCTGCTACTCCTGAAATAGTATTTTTCAAGCATATTATTATTTTCAAAGAGCTCAAAGACTCCTGAGATTATAACTATATTAGGTGTATAATTTATTTTTTTATAAGTTTCCTTGTCAAAACAGTCATAGTTTACAAAAAGATATATTTTCCCAATTATTTTTTTGATAACTTCTTCTCCAACTTCAATATTTGATTTTTAAACTCATTTATTAAAAATCTGTACCTTTTGGATATTTTTTCTTTATATCAAATAAATAATTTTCAGTTCCACCAGCAACATCTAAAATTTTAACATTTTCTTCACCTAAATTATTTATCTTTTTCTTCTATTAAAGTAAGTAAGTTCTTTTTTTCTTTCTCTAACACCTGTCCCAGCTAATTTGATTTAGATAAAATCTATCTATAAACTTTTCCTATTAATAATTTTCCATTAGCTTGATTTTTATAAATATAGATCAAGAGAAATTCCAGAGTCAAAACCATATTTTTAAACCTAAACTCATACCCTTACTTAAAAAACCAAAAGTTCTCATTGAAAAATTTTTGTATAGAATAAAATATTTTTTTCGGTTAGTGGATATTCTTCTAAGGCTATCCTTTCATACTCCTTTCTTGAAAAACTCTCTAGAGAAACATCAAGTTCAGTATTTTGATTTTTAAAAACATCTTGTATAAAATCATCTAACATTTTTATACTTTTTGTCTTTTCTTTTTCAAAGATTATTCCATGATAAAAATTTTCAAGCTCTATAAATCTCTCTTTTAGAAGATAAATTTAAAAAGAATTTCTTTTGTGCAGAATTTTTACAACATAATCTTTTTCAGCAGAAAATATTATTGTAGGTAATTCTATTGCCATTGAATCTTCAACCAATCTTTTCCCATATCAGCTAAATCAATTAACAATTTAGCATTGATTTCTTTTATTGATAAGTTTATCAGAATTATATTTATTTTTGTTCTTCAACATCATGAGTTAAAAACTTTTGCTTTTACATAACTCATAACCCTTAGCATCTTTTTAATTTTTAGTAAGCAATATAACAAGCTCGTCTAGCAAAAGGAATATAAAGTTTTATTTCAAAGGCAGGTGCAAGTAAAGCTATACCTGCTATATTTGGTGCAAAAATCATGAACATAGGCAGAAAGTATAACACCACCTATGCTATTTGCAACAATGAAAAATATCTTCTTCCTTTTATCTGATATTCATTTTTATATGATTTACAAAAAGAAGCTAAATCTCTAACATAATCCATAGCATTAGAGAAGTCTTAGTTTCTGTGTAACCATGTCCTCTTAAATCATAAGCAAAAATATTATATTTTTAAAAATTTTTCATCTTGTGCTAATTCATTTAATCTTTCTGAATGCTCATGTCCTCTATGAATGATAATTAAAGTTTTTTTATCAAAAATTCCATAATCTATAAAAAAATTTTTATTTCCATCAAAAGTATTAAAATAAAAATTTTCCATCTTTCCTCCCCCGAAAAATTATTGAAAAATAAAAGAAATTATTTTATTCTATTTAATTATATCATAGAAAAATTAAAAAGATTAAGAAATAAAAATTTTTACTTCTTAATCTTTTCAGTCAGTAGTATTATTTTACAAGTGTTAACATCATTTTTAAAAAGTTTTTCTACTGCTTCAACAGCATGAGGAATATTAGCAGGTAAAACTGCACTTTCACCTTTTTACAATAAAAAGGCTTTTCCATCAACAATATATTTACCTTCCCCATCAAGAACAGTAACAAGTGCATCACCAGGGAGCTTTATGTGGGTCTAATGCTTCACCTTTTCCAAAATGACATAATAGTTATAACTAAATTAGACTTTTGCAACTAAAGTTTTTACTACAATTTGTCCTTCTTTATATTCTACACAGATCAGCAAGATTAAAAAGCACTGCAGCTTCTAACATTTTTAAAGTTTGGTTTTCCATAGTCTCATCTCCTATTTTTCTCCAATTTCAATAAGTTTTAAAGTATCTAGATGATTTTATAGAATAATTATTATGAGCTAAAACCTCTAAAAATCACCATTTTTAATAAAGTTTTTATTATTTTTCAATAGATACTTCTCCACTACCATTAAAACAATAATAATATCTATTTCCTAACATAGCTTCAGCTGTAATTTCTTCATTTTTAGCTAATGAAAATAAAGAAATATAGCTATTAGATTGATTTAAAAATTCTCATACTTACAACTTCTGCTTCTTTTTGAATTTATAAGTTGATTAAAAATCAATAGCTTTTGCAACTTCTATTTTTACCATAAAAATTCCTCCTTCCTTATTCATTATTTTAACATATATTTTTAATAAATTAAACATTAAAAATTTATTAAATTTGTAAAAAAATAAAAATAATGGTTGACTTATTTTCTAAAATTGAATTTAGAATAAATATATAACAGAAAAATTAAGAGAGGAGAAAAATATGAATTTAGTTAGTTTTTAAATGGAAGACTTGTAAGAGACCCTAGAATTAAAAGTTTGGACAAAGTGGAAAGGCATATTCAAGATTTTCAATAGCAGTTGATAGACCTTTTTCAATCTAGTTCTGATAAAAATACTCAAACAGTTGACTTTTATAAACTGTGTTGCTTTTGGAAAAACAGCTGAGTTTATTGGAGAATATTTTTAGAAAAGGAAGAAAAGATTTTGCTAAATGGAAAAGTTACAAATGAGTCAATATGAATCAGAAGGAAAAAGTAACTACTTATGTTGTTGTTGTTGATTCAGTTGAATTTGGAGAAGCTAAAAGCAAGTAGTGGAACATCAGATGCTCTCATCTTATGGACATAGTGAAAAGTAAATCTATAAATAATATAATGGAAACACAAGCTTTTTGATGAAACTTCATCTGATGATATGGGAACACCTGCTTGAAATTGATGATGAATTTCCATTTCTAGTTTGGAGGGAATAATATGGAAGATAAAAATATGTAAATATAACAAAAGTATATACAAAAAGAGGAGATAAAGGAGAAACTGATTTTACTAGGTGGTAGTGCAGCTAGAAAAAGATAGCTTTAAAAAGGTGGAATCTTATGGTTGTATTGATGAGGCTTCTTCTTTTATTGGAGTTGCAAGATATTATTGCAAAAATAAAAAGTTATAAAAGAAAGATTAAAAAGGAAATACAAAATAAATTATTAGTGCTTGGTGGTTTCTTAGCTAGTGATGCAAAAAGGTAAAAGAGATTATGAAAGATCAAATCAAAAGAGGATGATATAAAAGTTATTGGAAGAATATATTGATGAATATAATCAAAAATTACCTCCATTAACACATTTTATTTTACCTGGTGATGATGAAGTAGCAGCTCATTTTCATGTAGCAAGAACTGTTGTAAGAAGAGCTGAAAGAAGAATAGTATCTCTTACATCACAAGAACCTGATTTAAATCCACTTATTCAAAAATATGTAAATAGATTATCTGACTTAATGTTTGTTTTAGCAAGATATTCAGAAGAAGTAGAAAAATAAAAATGAAGTCTTCAAACTTAAATATCTAAAATAGTTTAAATATAAAAATGCTTTCCAACAATTTATATGGAAAGCATTTTTATATTAATATTTTGTATCTTATAGATCATGAGGAACAAATACAGGTGGTAAAGCTCCTTCTTTTGCTTCAACAACAACTCTACAAATTGTAAATTTAATTATAAGCTTTTTTTCTCTTTTCAGCATGTTTCTATAAGAACAAAACCATCAGTTACTTCTAAGATATGTAGCATCTTTTAAATTTATGATTTACAGTAGCAATATGACATTTTTCCAAGCTAATTTTTGTAACAATTCTTTCATTTATAAAACCTCCTACTGAATTAAAATAATATAATTTATTTTAGCACTTTTTCAAAATAAAATAAAGAGAAATTTATAAATAAAAATAGTTCATTACTAGCCAGATTTCTTAACAGATAAGAAATTAGAATTCGCTGCAAATTCACTAAACTCACTTCGTTCAAAACACAGTGAGATTTGCTCGGCTCATTCTATTTAATTTTTATCTTAAAATCTGGAATGTAACTCACTTATTTTTAGATTTAGTGTAAAAATTTGATGTTAGTTGTACATTTTCATCTAATCTAGCTTGAATAGTTTCATCTTCTAAATATTCATCATAAGTTGTTACTTTATCTACAAGTCCCTTTTGGAGTTATTTCAATAATTCTATTTGCAAACTGTTTGTATAAACTCATGGTCATGAGCTCCAAATAAAATAGTTCCTTTAAATTTTATTAAAGGCTTTATTTAAATGATGTAATTGATTCCAAATCTAAAGTGGTCACTTGGGCTATCAAATAAAAAGCACATTAGCTCCTGAAAGCATTAATTTAGATAACATACATCTAACTTTTTCTCCTCCAGATAAAACAGATACTTTTTTTAAGAGTTTCATCTCCTGAGAATAACATTCTTCCTAAAGAAATCCTCTAATAAATGCTTCATGTTCATCTGGTGAATATGGTCTTAACCAATCAATTAAGTTTACATCTGTATTGTTAAAATATGCACTGTTATCTCTTGGCATATATGCTTGGCTAGTTGTAACTCCCCAAGTATAAGATCCTGAATCAGGTTCAATTTCTCCAGCTAAAATAGATAGTAAAGTAGTTTTTAACTAAAGTCATTTCTTTAGCTAAGAAAAACAACTTTATCTCCTGTTTCTATTGTGAAAAGAAACATTATCTAAAAACTTTTACACCCTCAATTGTTTTTTGAAAGATTTTTCAACTTTTTAGTAAGTTATTTCCCAGCTTCTCTTTCAGGTTTAAACTCAATAAATGGATATTTTTCTGTTAGACATTTGCATATCTTCAAGTTGTAATTTTTTTCTAATTGTTTCTTTCTTGAAGTTGCTTGTTTTAGACTTAGAAGCATTAGCACTGAAATCTAGCAATAAATTCTTGTAATTCTTGTCTCTTTTTGTTCTAACTTTTTATTCTTATTATTGATTAAAGTTTTTCATAAGTTCATTTGATTCATACCAGAAATCATAGTTTCCAACATACATTTTAATTTTTACCATAATCTATATCTGTGATATGAGTACAAACTTTATTTAAAAAAAGTGTCTATCATGTGATACAACTATAACTGTTGAATTTTTCAAGTCCCATGATGAAAGTTTTTCTAACCAACTTATTGCCTTTTACATCAAGTCCATTTGTAGGCTCGTCTAAAAGTAAAACATCTGGTTCACCAAAAAGTGCTTGTGCAAGTAAAACTTTTACTTTTTCAGGCTCAGTTAATTCTTTCATCAATTTATGATGTAAGTCTGCTCCAATTTTTAATCCCATAAGTAAAGTTTCTGCTTCTGTTTCTGCTTCCCAACCATTAAGTTCAGCAAATTCTCCTTCAAGTTCTGCAGCTCTTATTCCATCTTCATCAGTAAAAATCAGTCTTAGCATAGATGGCATTTTTTTCTACCATGATATCCCATAACTTTTTTTATTTCCCATAAGAACAACATTTAAAACTTCTTCTTCTTCATATTGGAAGTGATCTTGTTTTTAAAACAGACATTCTTTTTATTTTTTTATCAAATATAACTTCTCCCTCTGTTGCTTCTAATTCTCCAGAAAGAATTTTTTTACAAATGTTGACTTTTCCTGCACCATTTGCACCAATAACTCCATAACAGTTTCCAGGAGTAAATTTTAAATTTACATCTTCAAATAATTTTTCTACCAGAAAATCTCATTCCAAGATTAGCTGTTGCTATCATTTTTAACCTCCATAATTTTTCATTCTAATATACTATTATATCATAGCTAATCTTTTATTACTATTTTAATTATATTTTTATTTTAAAATAAAAATATAAAAAAATCAATGTACATTAATACTAAAATGCAATAATTTTATGATAAAATATAATTGATATAAAACTTTTTATTTTGAAAAGAGGTTATTATTATGAAAAAAATTTTTAATTATGGGAGGAAATCAATTCGTAGGAAAAGAAATAGCGATTTTTAGAAAAGATTATACAGTTTATGTTTTTAAATAGAGGGACAAGAAAAAAATATTGAAGAAGTAATATTTTTAAAAAGTAGATAGAGATAACTATATTGAAATGGAAAATATTTTTTAAAAAAATATAGATGTAGACATTATTATTGATGTTTCAGCTTATACAGAGGAACAGGTTAATATACTACATAAAGTTATGAAAAAAATGAAATTTAAACAATATATTTTTAATAAGTAGTGCTTCTGTTTACAATAATATAGAATGTACTCCTGTAAATGAAGAAAGTCAAACAGGGAGAAATTTAATATGGGGAGATTATGCTAAAAATAAATATTTAGTAGAAAAGGAGAAACCATTGAAAATTCAAAATTTATATAATTTTAAATATACTATATTTAGACCTTTTCTATATCTATGGAATAGGAAATAATTTAGATAGAGAAAATTATTTCTTTTCAAGAATAAAAATATAATTTACCTGTTTTTATTCCTAGTAAAAATAATATAATTCAGTTTGGTTATATTGAAGATTTAGCATTAGCAATAGAAAGCTCAATAGAGAATTCAGATTTTCTATAATCAAATTTTTAATATTTCTGGTGATGAATATGTTACTATGAGTGAATTTTGCAGAAATTTGTGGAAAAGTTATAAATAAAAAGACAATAATAAAATATATAAATACAGAAGAAAATAAAATAAAAAGCAAGAGATTGGTTTCATTTAGAGAAGTTAATCTTTTTGGAGATATTTCAAAAGTTAGAAAAATACAGGTTTTAGAAATGCATATTCTTTTGGATACAAGGCTTTAGAAAAACATATAAATATAATGATGAAAAATGATTTAATTCTAAAACCTATTTCTACACAAAGATAGAAACTGAAAAATTAAAAGAATTACAAATATTACATTTTTAGAAAATTGATGTATAATATAAAAAGCATAAAAATAAACAGGAGATGATTAATTTGAATTTAGTATTATTTGGAGCACCAGGGAGCAGGAAAAAGGAACACAAGCAAAATTTATTGTTGATAAATATGGAATACCTCAAATTTCAACAGGAGATATATTAAGAGTTGCAGTTGCTAATCAAAACAAAATTAGGTTTAGAAGCTAAAAATTTATGGATGCAGGACAATTAGTTCCTGATGAAGTTGTTAATGGTTTAGTTGCTGAAAGATTAGCAGAAAAAGATTGTGAAAAAGGTTTTATAATGGATGGATTCCAAGAACTGTTGTTCAAGCAAAAAGCCTTAGATGAAATATTAACAAAAAGTTAGGAAAACAAATAGAAAAGTTATAGCTTTAAAATGTACCAGATGCAGATATAATAGAAAGAATTACAGGAAGAAGAAACATCAAAAAGTAACTGGAAAAAAATTTATCATATTAAGTTTAATCCTCCAGTTGATGAAAAAGAAGAAGATTTAGTTCAAAGAGCAGATGATACAGAAGAAGTTGTTGTAAAAGAGATTAGAAACTTATCATAATCAAACTGCACCAGTTTTAGATTACTATAAAGCACAAAAATAAAGTAACTGAAATTGATGGAACTAAAAAAATTAGAAGATATTACACAAGATATATTTAAAATTTTTAGGATAGAGGAAATAAAATGAGATTAATTAAAACATTAGATGAAATTAAAGGAATAAAAAGCTAATCAAATTATTGCAAAAGATTTATGCTGATATTATTCCACCATATTTAAAAAGCAGGTATCACAACAAGAGAAATTGATAAAATAATTGATGATTATATTAGAAGTTGTGGAGCAAGACCAGCTTGTATTGGAGTTGAAGGCTTTATGGACCTTTTCCCTTCTGCAACTTGTATTTCAGTAAATGAAGAAGTTGTACATGGAATACCAGGAGATAGAATTATAAAAGATGGGAGATATAGTAAGTCTTGATATAGTAACAGAATTAAATGGATACTATGGAGATTCTGCAAAGACTTTTGCCATTAGTGAAATAGATGAAGAAAGTAAAAAGCTTTTTAGAAGTTACAGAAAAATCAAGAGAAATAGGAATTGAAGCAGCTGTTGTTGGAAATAGATTAGGAGACTTAGGACATGCTATTCAATCTTATGTTGAAAAATGGTTTCTCTGTTGTAAGAGATTTTGCAGGACATGGTGTGGTTTAGACTTACATGAAGAACCCTATGATACCAAATTATGGTAGAAAAGGTAGAGGGCTAAAAATAGAAAAATGGAATGGTCTTAGCAATAGAACCTATGGTAAATGTTGGAACATATAAAGTTGCAATTATGCCTGATGGCTGGACTGTTGTAACAAGAGATGGTAAAAAGGTCTGCACACTTTTGAACATAGTGTAGCTATTATTGATGGTAAAGCTGTTGTTTTTAAGTGAATTAGATTAATAAAATATATTTATTTTTAGGAGGGGATTATATGAAAAACTTGTTATTTATTATTATTGTTATTTTAGTCTGTATTTTCTTTGGGAGCAAATACTATCAAACCCTATTTTGATTTAAAAAGCTAAGCAAACTCGAAATCCTAGATGTCAAAAAGGTTCTCTGGACAAAATGGAAGTATGAAAAGTTGTTTACTATATATAAAGGATATGAGAAAATGTTATTTATGTTTTTGGACTAGAAGGGAAAAAGCCAGAAATAAACAATAGTTGGAGTTATAGGAGAAAATTTATTCTTCAACTCAGATGATACTAGTAAAAACTTATGATTGGAAGATTTTTGGTATTTTATAGAATGCATGAATATAGATATGTAGCTTTCTATATATGACATAATGGAAAGACTAGACGTTATTTATGAAGTTTATAAAAAGGAAGAGAATCCTAGACCTCTTTATAAAAAGACAAATCTGAAATAATAAGTACTGTCTATGATGAAAGTTTTCAATGATCCAAATAATGTAGATGATTTAATAGATTATTCTATGATCAAAAGATTACTGAGATAGTGAAAGTTTTATATAAACTCTTTACTTAAAGATGAAAGGACTATATAAAGTCTTTTATGATATATCAGGAGACTATGATAGAAATAAAACACATTTAACAATGAAAAAGATAAGACAGTGTTATTTGCAAAAAGTTTATATTGAATGTAAAGATGAAAGTTATAGTGAACAAGGAATAGAAACTTTCTGTAACTTTGTTGATAACAAAGAAATAACAAAATCATTTAAAAGTTTATGGTGCTTTTTGAAGATAATGTTTTAAAAGGGACTTATAGCAACAGATAGAAGAAAAAGACATATATGTCTATTTTTTTGTAGATAAACTTTCACAAGGTAAAGGTATTGGAAAAAGAGTTAATGAATATTGTTGTAAAGATAATGAAAACTCATATATAACAGTTAATTCTTCAAGATATGGAGTTCCTATTTATGAGAAAAATTAGGTTTTATAAAAACTAGAGAAGAAAAAGAACAAGATGGTCTTAAATTTACTCCTATGAAATTAGTATTAAAGGATAAAATACTGAGGAATAACTATTATGAAAAATTTTTCATTCTGTTTTTGTATTTTTTCATCTTATATATTTGGAAAAATATAAAAATTTAGGAAAAAGTAAATTAATCTTTTATGGAAAAATTAAAAACTCAACAAGGTTATTGCTATATATCAAGAAAAATAAAAAATTATTTATACATATGGGTAGGAAAGATAAGAAACCAGAAATTGATAGTGTTTGGAAATAGCAGGAAAAATATTTTTAAAAATATAAAAAAAGTAGATTTAGATGATGTGATTATTCAAAAAGGAATAGATTATTTTTATTCAATTTAAAGATAAAGAATACATATATCTTCTTTCGTTTTCAAATGGAATGGAGAAGAAAGTTATTATGATATTACAATATTTAAAAATGAAAAGCCTGATTTATAATACGAGGTATTAAAATGGATACTATTATAGATTTATTATTTGCTAAAAGTATTTTTTATAATCTCCCTCAGATGATGATAGTAGTTTTGTTGAAAGTTATATTTATTATGATTAAGATTTAATAATGTCAAAAAGTTCTGATTTAATTAGGACTTTTTAAATGTTATATATACTGTAAATGAATGAAAATAATTATATAAAAAGTTAAAGTTAGTAATTTAGTTAAAAGTTAATTTTAGGGGAGAAATTATGAAAGGGAATGACTTTGATGATGGTCTGAAATTTAAAAAAGAAAAGAACCTCAGATCTCATCATTTATTTTAAGAATAGTTGCAATCGTATTTGCAATGCTTATAATGTTTTATTTATTTTTCTTTCTTTTAATATATCAGATGACAATTTTTATGAAATTGAACAAAATGAGAGAAAAATATGGGAAAAAGTGAATTTATTAAATATCAGGGAAAAATTTATGTTCCAGTTCCAAGTGGAGGACTATACTTCAAATCTGATGTTGATGTAGAAAGTTTTAAAGCTCTAAATTCAGGTAGTTATATTGAAAGAATTGTTGGTTTAGATAAAAATCATGTATATTTTTGGAAATATTCCAATTCCTGATTTAAAATCCAGATACATTTTTATTCTATAGGAAATGGTTATTACAGTGATGGAAAAACACCTATTTTTGTCTCAGCAAGTTCAGAGAGAAATACAGAATTATCTACATTAACAGAAGTAGTACAAATGCTAACATATTCTAAATCTAAAAGTAAGAAGACACAATCATATATTTATCCATATAAGAAAAATAGAGACTGATAAGAAATTGAAACCAATTGAAAAATTTATATGCAAACAGATGGTGAAAAAGTATATTATAAAGGAGAAGTTTTAGAAAATGCTGATTTAAGTACATTAGAAAATATAGATGGCTATAATGAATATTTTGCTGATAAAGAAAAATGTTTATTATAAATCAAAAACTTTTTACCTATCAAAAAATAGTGGAAAGTTAAGAGTTGTTTTCATGAACAAGGAGATGAGTTTCTTTTATGATGAAGTAAATGGTTATATATTTATAGAAGATTATTCTTTTGACAGAGAAAAAGCTCCATATAAAGTTATAGGAAATGAAGGAAATCATCTATAATTTGATTTTTATTAATAATGAAGGAATTTATTACTATGATAACCAAGAAAAGAAACAAAAAGAGCAGGAGATAATATTTTTATAGGAAATGTAGAAGAAATTAGTCCTAATGTTTTTCTCTGATGATGAAAAATATTTATTATTTATATGCTTATGATGTAAGGTCAGCAACTAGGTCAAGTGCAAATAAATTGATTTCAAGAAATACTGAAATATATATTTTAGATAAAAAGAAGATTAGCAAAAAGTATCTGATATTCAAAATGGACATGCAGGAGCTTTATATGAAAAAGGAGATATATACTATTATTTTGATAATTTTTGGGATTTTTCAATTAATAGATGATACAGTTTATCAAATTTCTGATAAGGAGAGACAGTTGAATATTTATTAAATAATAATAATATAGGTCCCTAAACACTCATAAGAGAATTTATAGAAAATAATAAATTGATAGCAAATTAATGGGAAGAAAAAGTAAAAATAAAAGTTAAATATGATGATTCAATTACACTTTCAGTAAAATATTTTAGAATATTTTTAATTTTTATAGGAGTTGTAGTATTTTTATAAAAGAGAAAGAAGTTAAGAAATAAAATGAATAATATTTCTATTAGGAGATGTTAATATAATGAAAATGAATCGGTGAAGATTTATCAGTTTTAAAAAGTGAAAAACCTAAAAACTTTAGTAAAAATTATAACAATTTTTCATTATTATAGTTACAATATTTTTCTATTAGAGTTTTTCTTTATAGTTAAAATGAGATCAGATTATTATTTTAATCAAGAGATTTTTAGAAAATGGTCAAAAATATGAAAAAGTATCTACATAAGATATAAGGATAAAATCACGCTTATGTTCATGGAGAGGCATATGAATTATATAATGTAAATATTGAAGGTTTTAAAGTGATTGATTCAATGGACTATTTTTGATAGCTGTCGCTATAATAGATAAGAAATCTGTTTATTTTGGAAATATTTCTATTTCGAGACTTAAATCCAAATAAAATTGAGAATATTGGAATGGTTATTATAGTGATGGTATAAATTTTATTTTTGTCTAGATACCTTTTGAGAAAAATGAAGATTTAGCAAATAAATCTAAAATTAGGCAGATATAGAATATTATTTTAAAGGAGAGAAAAGCCGCAAGAATACAGTTATCCTTTTTAAAAATAGAAACAACTAAAACTTTTAAAAAGCTATTCAGGATTTGAGATATTTGCAAGTGATGGAGATATATATTATCAAGGAGAAGTTTTAGAAAATGCAGATTGAAATACTTTTAAGAGCTGTTGATAGATATAAGGAATACTTTGCTGATAAAGAGAATGTATTATCAAGTCGTTGTTATCTCTTTCTAGTAATGAGAAATTAAAAGTAGTTAGAGCTGACCAAGAAGGAGAAGATTATCTTTTGATGGCTTAAAATGGAGATGTTTTCCTTGAAGAATATGCTTTTGATAAAATATCTTTCTTATAAAAGTTTTGGGAGGAAGAAAGCAATCATATAAGAGATTTATTATTTGCAAGTAAAGATGGTATATTTTTCTATAATCCTGAAACAAAAGAACAGGAAAGAGTTGAGATAATATTTTTATAGGAAAAAGTAGAAAATATTTTATCTAGTGTGATTTCTGATGATAAAAATATTTATTATCTTCACTCTTAGTGATGTATTACGCAAAAAGAAGACGTAGCTCTCAATATGCACATATTTTTAGTTTCAAAAAATATAGGAATTTTCTCTTTAGGTGAGAAAAAGATTGGGAAAAAGATAAAAGATATTGATTCAGGAACAACAGGACAAGTTTGGAGGAAATAAGTACTCATTATTTTGATGACTTAGGAGTTGGTCAAACAATAGATGATGTTGTATATGAAAATTGTTGATTATGCTAGTCTTAAATACTATGGAACTAAAACAATATAAATAGTAGACACTATAAGAGAATTAATTAACAATAAAAAGCTAATAGCTTTCAAAAGGTGAAGAAGTACTACAGCCAGTATCAAAATATAAAGAAAGCCATATAGCAGATCATCTTGTGCTTTTCTTATATAACAACTTTGAAATCCTATTCTTATAATATCTTTTAAAAATGGAAAGCCCAGAAGAAAGATAGAGAAAAATTAGAAGAAGAAAGAAAAAGATAGAGAAACAAATGGAATTTTGGGATAATTATTAGATCATAATGAAGAAGAAAAGAAAGAAGATATCCTACTTCAAGCAAAATTATGATGATGAGGAAGAAATAAAAGAAATAGATAAATAAAAACCAATAGTTAAAAATTATAATGATATAGAAGATCTTTAATAAAACAAGATAAAAATAGATTCTATAATTAAAAATTATAATGATAAAAAGAAGAAAAATAGTTATTTTTAATATTTTATTGTAGATATTTAGTATGATATAATAATACTGAATTTCTGTCTCGATGTGGAGGAAAAATGTCAAAGAAAGATGTTATCGAATTGGAAGGTACTATAGTAGAAGCTCCTACCTAATGCTATGTTTTAAAGTAGAATTAGAAATGGACATACTTATATTTGGCCAGCATCTCTGAAAATGAGAATGAATTACATTCAAAAATTTTACCAGAGATGGAGTAAACTGTACAGATCTCCTTATGACTTGTCGAGTAGAATAGGCTCTACAGAAGAAAAACTAGAATTTGAAAGGAGGTAAAAATGAAAGTAGAGTATCAATAAAACCTCATTTGTGACAAGTGTAAGATTATTAAAAAGCACATGGAAAAATAAGAGGTAATCTGTGAAAATCCTAAACATAAAACAAGTTCAAGGATAATGTAAGATCAAAAGTACAGCATGATTTTTAATATAATTAAGATAATGAAGTACTGTAAAGACATGGTGAGTCGTAGGACCATCTCCATAATTGCAGAATGGGACATGTCGATGAAAGCATTAGTCACTTGAATAAAGAATGTGGTGTAATATATATATGGTCAACCTTTAAAATTTTATTTTTAAAAAGAGGAGGAAAAATTTTGGCTAGAAGTAGCAGGAGTAGATATCCCAAGAAACAAAAGAGTTGAAATAGCTCTAACATATATCTATGGAATTGGAAAACCAACTTCTCAAAAATATTGAAGGAAGCTGGATAAATTTGACACTAGAGTTAAAGATTTAACAGAAGAAGAAGTAACAAAATCAGAGAAATCATAAAAAGATATTCAAAGTTGAAGGAGATCTTAGAAAAGAAGTAAGATTATCTATAAAAAGACTTATGGATATCAAATGTTACAGAGGATTAAGACATAAAATGAATCTTCCTGTAAGAGGGCAAAGCTCAAAACAAATGCAAGAACTGTAAAAGATCCTAAAAACCTATAAGAAAGTAATCGAATTTTAGATATTTAAAGACTTAGTAAGGAGGTGAGCTAAATTGGCTAAAAACAGTAGCTAAGATAAAAAGAAAAATAAAAATATTCCTAATGGAGTAGCCTCATATACATTCAACTTTTTAATCAACACAATAGTTATAATAACTGATGTGGATGGAAAGGTTATAAGCTGGAAATCAGGGAACTTCGATCTCAAAAGGAACTAAGAAAGGAACCCACTCTGCAGCTCAAATAGCCGCTGAACAAGCAGCACAAATTACACGGAAAACGGAATGAGAAAGGTTGAAGTTAAAAGTAAAAGGACCTGGTTCTGAAGAGAAGCTTTGCATCAGATCACTTCAAGCTGCAGGATTAGAGTTACATAACTGATGTAACTCCTGTAATTTTCATAATGGTTAGACCACCAAAAGAAGAAGAGGTAATCGTATATTTGATAAAATATAAAGGAGGAATATTAAAGAACGAAAAGAAATAGACAGCCTGTTTTTGAAGAAGTGTAGAGCTTAGGAATAGATCCAGTTATCCTAGGGGGTTAAAAATCTTCTAATAGACAAATAAGACCTAATGCAAATAAAAACCAACAGAATATGCAACTCAATTAAGAGAAAACAAAAAGCAAAATTTATATATAATGTAATGGAAAAACAATTTCAGAAAGATATATGAAGAAGCATGCAAGAAAAACTTGGAGTAACAGGTTTAACTTTAATTGAATACTTAGAAAGAAGACTAGAAAATGTAGTTTACAGACTAGATTTGCAAAGACTAGAAGACAAGCTTTCAGACAAATAGTATCTCATGGACATATTGTCGTAAATGGAAGAAGAGTACATACTACTTTTTAGAGTAAAAGTAGGAGATGATAGTTCTGTAATAGAAAACTCAAAAATGTAGAATTAATTAAATTAGCAGTAGAAGACTGCAACTCACCCAGCTTGGTTAGAATTAGATAGAGCTGCATTCTCAGGAAAGGTCTCTACAAAAACCCAACTAAAGATGATTTGGATTTTGATTTAAATGAATCTTTAATAGTTGAATTTTATTCTAAGATAATGTAACTTTTGATAGGAGTTGATATAATGTTAAAATAGAAAAGCAGGCTAAAGCAATAAAGATAACTAGAAGTTAAAGAAAAGTAATTACAAAAGGTCAATTTATTGTAGAACCTTTATATAGAGGTTGATGGAAATACTTTGGGAAATGCATCAGAAGAGTTTTTACTTTCATCTATACCTGTGCAGCAATAAAAAGGTAATGAGAATAGAAGGTGTATTGAGTGAATTTACTGTTATGGATGGTGTTAAAGGTTGTTACAGAAATAATTTTAAATGTTAAAGAAATTGTTGTAAAAGCTGAAAGTTCTGGAGAAAGAAGAATGTCACTTTCTATAAAAAGGACCCTAAGGTAGTAAAAAGCAGCAGATATTGTTGCAGATATTGGTCTTGAAATAGTAAATCCTGAGTAAATTATTTCGTACTGTAACTACTGATAGAACATTAGATATGGAGTTTATAGTAGATACAGGAGAAGGATTTGTTGTATCAGAAGAAATAGATAAAAAGATTATGCCAGTAGATTATATAGCAGTTGATGCTATTTATACACCAATTAGAAAAAGTTTCTCATGAAACTAAGATACAATGTTTGGTAGAATGACAGACTTTGATAAATTGACTTTAAATGTTGAAACTGGATGGAAGTATAGAAATAAGATGCTAAGTATCATCATGCTGTTGAACTTTTAAAGTACATTAGATCCATTCTTAGAAATAGGAAATAAAATGGAAAAATTTAAGAGATGATATAGAAGAAATGATTGAAGAACCAATGGATATTCAAGTTATTGATGATAAATCCATGATATGAAAAATAGAAGAATTAGATTTAACAGTAAGATCTTTAATTGCTTAAAAAGGCTGGGATAGAGAAGTATCTAAATTAGCAAGCTTTATCTTTAAATGAATTATTAAAAATTAAGAACTTGGGATCTCTTTGATGAGATTTTGAGAAGATGAAAGATTTAGGATATGATCTTGATGGATCTCCTGAATAATTTTGAAAAGAGGAGGAAATTCTACTAATGAATCAAGCAATAAATCATATAGAAAATTAGGAAGAAGAGCTGATCACAGAAAGGCTACAAGCAAAAATATGACTATATTCTTTATAATAGCAGAAAGAATAGAAACAACTGTTACAAGAGCCAAAAGAATTAAGAAAATTTGTTGAAAGAATGATAACTTTTTGGTAAGAAAAATACTTTAGTATCAAGAAGAAATGCTTTTGCATTCTAAGAAAATGATGAAGCAGTAGCTAAAAATATCGAATGAAATAGCACCAAAATATGCTGAAAGAAAATGTGGATACACTAGAATAATTAAGACATCTGTTAGAAAAAGGTGACCTAGCAGAAATGGCTATAATTGAATTAGTTTAATTAAATTATAGAAATGAATTAAAAAGCAACCAAAAATAGAGTTGTGCATCAATAAAAACTATTTTCAGATATTATATATAATATAACTAAATTATAAAAATCTTGAGGAGTGCTAGAATGTTAAATGAAATTGCAAAAATATATATTTAGTAGAAGTACTACCTAAAAATCCATTGAGAGCATTAAATTGTTATTTTATTAAAATGGAGAAAATATTTTTAGTTATAGATAGTGGTTTTGACTCATGAAGAAAGTGAAAAAGTATTTTTGATGCTCTTTAGAAGAATTAGGAGCAAAAGTTGAAAAACAGATATGTTTTAACTCACTTACATGTCTGACTATTCAGGATTAGCTTTAAAATTCTAAAAATAAATATCAAGGGAAAGTTTATTGTAGCCAAAATAGATACAGACTACATAAATCAAAAATGAAATATGAACTATATGTTATTAGATTTGTTCCATTAAAAGTTATGGGAATAGATCCAGATTTTTAAATTTTGAAACTCATCCTGGGCTTGTTTATTGTGTGAAAGGGAAAACTGATACCAGTAATAGTCAAAGATGAGATAAAAGGATTTTGGGAGATATTATTTTGAAGTTATTGACTCATGGTGATACCCTGACAAATGGGAATATATGTAGAGAACATAAAATCTTATTCAGGAGACTACATTTCAAAATATTGTATGTCTGGAATTCAAATATGAAGATATTTTTGAGGAACCTATTCTAAAAATTTAGATAAAGTATACACATGGAAGTAGATACAATATATTCAGTACACAGAGGAATAATTGAAAATCCTAAAATAAGAATAGATGAACTTAAAAGCATTTATGCTGATAGAAAATGCGGAAGTATATGGATTATTAAAAAGAAGGAGAAAAATTTTCTGCTGCTCAAAATTGCAGTCAAAATGCATTGGGATTATAGAGCTAAAAACTGAAGAATTCCTAATAATCAAAAAGTGGTTTGCAACAGGAGTAGCTTATTAGCTAACTTAGAGCATTTAAGAGCCTATTGGCAGCTAGATTATGAGTTTATAGATGGAGTTGCTTTTATAGAGTCTGATGAGAATTAAAAAGTAGTAGAAATTATTTTACTTCTTTTCGTATTTGTCTTTCAAGTCTCTTAAGATATATTTATAAAATAGTATTTGTCATTCATTATATATCTGATGTATAATTATTTTTAAATTTTTACATTTTTTATATTTTAAAGGAGACAGATCATGAATAACTTATTGGATAACTTTTCGGGTTAACTGCTTTTCTGAAAAAGAATTTAAAGAACAGAGTCCCAGACTATGAAGTTTTTCAAAAATTTTACAAATCAAAAATGGAAAAAGCTGAACTGACTCTTGAAATTGCTGATACTAATAGCTAATGCTATTAAAAATGTGGGCATTTAGAAAAAGGACGACTACACTACACTACACTGGTTTTCAACCCTTTAACTGAGTTAACTGCTGAAAAAGCATGAATCTTTTCATATCTATTAATTCAGATGGGACTAGTATGGCAAAATTTTTCAGGTAAAAAGGATTTGATGAAAGGTGAATCAGATACTTCATCATTTCCTAAATGGAGGACTGAGATCATACTTTTGAAGCTAGAGGTTATACTAGCTTGGGATATAAGTTCACCTATGTTTTTAAAAGGTGAAGAAGGGTTGTAAAACTTTGTATATTCCGACAGCTTTTCGTTGGATACAATGGAGAAGCCTTAGATAAAAAGGTTCCTTTACTTCGTTCTATAAATCTTATAAAAGAACAGGCTCTAAAAATTCAAAAAGATTATTAGGGGATAATGAAACTGAAAAATATTAAATGTAACTCTTGGAGTGGAACAAGAATACTTTTTAGTTGATAAACAATCTATAAAAGACAAGACTTTAGTTTTATCTGGAAAAACATGTCTTTTGGTTGTCTACCTACCAAAAGGTCAACAAATGAATGACTCATTATTATGGAACAATTAAAAGAAAGAATAGAAAGTTTTTATGGCTGAACTTGATAATGAGCTTTGGAAAGTTGGAGTTATGTCAAGACTAAAACATAATGAAGTTGCTCAAATCAGTTTGAAATTGCATCTGATGTTTCATACTGCAAATGTTTCTGTTGACCAAAATCAAATTACTATGGATATGATTAAAAAAAGTTGCTAATAGACATAATATGGTTGCACTCTTTATATGAAAAACCATTTTACAAGGTGTAATGGTTCAGGTAAACACTGTAATTGGTCATTTATCAACAGATAAGGGTAGTAAACTCTATATGATCCCTAGAAACACTTACAGAAAATAATTTAAGTTTTTAGTATATTTACTTGCTATGATAGAAGCTGTGGATAGATATGCCTCTGCATCTTAGAGCTACAAATAGCTACTCCATGGAAATGATTATAGATTAGGAGGGCATGAAGCACCATCCAGCAATTATTTCTATATTTTTAGGAGAGCAATTAGAGGATATCTTTAGAAAATATTGAAAGTGTAAATTTTCAATAATAATTCAAGTTCACATCCAGAGTGAGATAACAGTAGATAAAAATATATCAAGAATTCCTAAAAGATATTTCTGATAGGAATAGAACTTTCCTATGGCTTTTTTACTGGAAATAAATTTGAATTTAGAATGCCAGGTTCTAGTGCCTCACCAGCAACATCCAATATTTGTGCTAAATACAATAGTTGCTGATATATTGAAAGAATATGGTGAATATTTAGAAAAAGAATTGAAAAATAAGACTGTTAAAGAAGTTATAATTGCTCTAGTAAAAAGATAGGTATCAAAAACATAAAAGAATTATATTTAATGGTAATGGATAAGGAACAAAAATGGGTAGATGAAGCTAAAAAGAGGACTTTCTAATTTGAAAAGATACTGTTGAAGGGCTACCTGCTTTAATAGAAGAAGATATAATCAACTATTTGAAAGAAATTCTGTATTATCAAGAAGTGAATCACTTTCAAGATTTCATGTCTATGTAGAAAGATATAATAAACAATGTAATCTTGAGGTTTCAACAGGAATTAAAATTGTAAGAAATCAGGTATATCCATTTGTAATAAAAATATATATCTAATCTTTCTAAAGTTCTACATCGTTCAAGAAAAATTTTTCCCAGATGAAGATTTATTTAAGTATGATATAGATATTTTAAAAGGAAATAATTTTACTAAAAATGATATGTTAATATTTACTGATAAATTGAAGAAAATCTTAGCTAGTGCTATAAAAATTGAAGATTTATATCAAAGAGCTAGATTCTATGCAAAATGAAGTAAAACCAACATTAGAAAAATCTTAGAGAAAAAGGTAGATAAATTAGAAGAAAAAGATTGCTACTGATGCTTTGGCCTATCCCAAGTTACTATGATTTGTTATTTAATTTATAATTTTTAAAGAGAGCTATTGAAAATTTGTAATAGCTCTCTGTTAATTTAATGTACTATTTATCAAAATTCCACATATTTAAAGCAGCAAAAATGTTTATTATAGTAACCATAAGTAAAATTAGAAAGTGATTGTCTTTAAAAATATAAAGAAATAAAAATCCAAGTAATAAAATATATAATGTTGTACAATACAATGTCTGTTAAATTTTAGATTTTCTTTATTGTATTGATAATGTAATAATATTCCAGAGTAAAAAGCAAACTAAACTTGCATATAAAAATGAAACTAAAAATATATTATTTATATTAAGATGAGGTTCATTTATAAATTCAATAGTAGCTATAAGTCCTTCTATTCCAATTAAAATTAAATAATGTAAATATATTAAACCAGTTCCTGTACTATTAGTATTGTCAATATTGATAATTTTATCAAAGCACATTTTATAAAAATAAAATAATGAAACAACTGAACTGGAAAATAAGAAAAGTTGTAAGTAATGAAGTTATTTTAAAATAAGGTATCATACCAGTGATAGCTTCACCAAATGCAATTATTATGAGTAGTGTCATTCTTTCAACTAGATTTGGGAAATTTACAGGGTATTTTTCATAGGTTTAAGAAAAGCCAGAGGTAACAGCCAAGCTAATAAAGTTCTATAACAACTAAGATTATACCTATTTCATAGGGAATAATTATACCAATACCAATAAAAATTATTTTAACTAAAAATATATATACAAATGACATAATAAGAGTTGTTTGTGCATTTTCTTTCCTTTTTATTGTCTTAAATATTGAGCCATTTGACTAAGTGTGATTATAATAATCAATAAATTATAATTGAAAAATGCATTTCTAAAATTTTCACTAGTTAAATTCAATAGGATATACAAGTAAAAATACATCAAAATATAAAAATAACTGGTCAATTGTATCATCATCACCATAGCGATTATTAAAAACTGCCTGTATCATCCATACATTTATCCAAGAAATAAGAATACTAAGTATTTAAAATAACTTAATGGTTCTATAATTCCATTATCTAAATGGTGTAGTACATGTGATCATCTACCAATAGCAACAACAAAAATTAAATCATAAAATAATCTGTCATAGAGACTCAAAAATTTCCATAAAATTCTCCTTAAAACTTTTAAATTTATCATTTCAAAAATTTAATAATTTCATCTATACTGACTGGTTTTAAAATTATTAGCATCAACTCCAACATCATATCTTCTCTAAACCTTTTTGTACACTTTCTATAGTTATATAGAGAATTATTATGTTGATGCCATGCAATTGATAAGCACTTATAAAACTTATTCCATTCTTCTAATGGATAATGAAATAATACAAAGAAATTACTTTCATATTCTAGCTCATAATAATCTTTGACCCATTCAAATATATATGAATGAAAGTCTCTTCTTACAAAATGGTCATGATTGCCTTTAATTAAATATTTCTTTACCTTTTAATTGAGATAATACAGTATTTGCATTACTTTGCTCTTTTAAAGTAACATCTCCAAGTATATATATCATCATTAGTTTTAACAATATTATTCCAATTAGCTATAATTTTTATTCATTCATCAGCATTTTTAAAAAGGTCTTTAGCATGATTTATAATTATTCTCATGATAAAAATGAATATCTGCTGTAAAAATATATCATTGCTTTAGAACTCCTTGTAATATATTATACATATATTTACTTAATTTAAAGGTAGATAAATCTTTTAAATATGCTATAATAAATTATATAATATAAATTTTAAAAGGGCGGAGAAGATGTCAAACAAATTAGTAAATTTAAAAACCAGAAAGAGTATTTTTACTATTTTGAAGAATTATCAAAGATTCCAAGAGAATCAACAAATGAGAAAAGCTGTAAGTAATTTTTAGTAAATACTGCTAAGAAGCTTGGATTAGAAGTATATCAGGATAAAATTAATAATATCGTTATTAAAAAACCTGCAAATCAAAGGTTATGAAAAATTCAGATGGAATAATTCTTCAAGGGCATATATGGATATGGTTTGCAGAAAAAGAACTGGATTCAAACCATAACTTTAAAATAGATGGGATTGATTTAGTTGTTGATGGGAAATTTTAAGAGCAAAATAAGACAACCCTTGAGCAGATAATGGTATAGCAGTTGCTATGGGACTGCTGTTTTGAGGATAATACTATTGAACATCCAGAAATCGAATTACTTTGTTACTGTTGGAGGAAGAAAACAACAATGAGAGGTGCTTTGAGTTTGAGACAAATCATTTTAACTGGAAAAATGTTAATCAATATTGATTCAGAAGAAGCTTAAATCGTCTGTAGGTAGTGCTGGTGGAAAAGAAATAGATATTAGATTTTAATGAAGAAAAAGAAAAAATTTGAAAATACTAATTCAGATTTTTATAGATTAGTAGTTAAAAATTTATTTTGGAGGACATTCAGGAGCTGAAATTCATGAAAAATAGATTAAATGCTAATAAGGTTATGGGTGAAGTTATATCAGAAATTAAAAAGAATTTTGATATAAAATTATGTGATATTAAAGGTATTCAAAAGATAATGCAATCCCAAGAGAATGTTATTTTGATATAGCTATTGATAAAGCTTCTTCAAAATTTTATTTTTAAAAAGTATGAAAACTTTTGAAAATATAAAAATAAATATATAGGACAAGATCCTAATATTACTTTTTGGAAATTTCTAAATTGGAAAATAAATACAGTGAAATTTATCCAAATAACTTATTTGAAGAAGTTTTAGGACTTTTTAAATGATTTACCAACAGGAGTAAATACATGGCTAAAAGAATATCCTGATATAGTTGAAAAGTTCTAGATAACTCTAACTATTGTAAAAAGTCATAGATACAAAATTGGTATTATACTATCTTTAAGTAGTTCTGAACCTACTGTTTTAGATAATTTAGAAGATAACTACTATTGTATATATAATGCTAATTATGAGGTGAGTGGGTGGTTATCCTGAATGGAGATTTAAACCAATATCTCGTTTAAGAGATACTGCTGTAAAAACTTATCAAGATTTATTTAATAAAAATGCAAGCAACTGTTATTCATGCAGGTCTTGGAATGTGCAATTTCATGCACTATCCTGATTTAGATATGATTTCAATAGGACCTAATATCTATGATGTTCATACTCCAAAAAGAAAATGGAGATAGCTTCTGTTGAAAAATATTATAGTACTTAGTTGAATTATTGTATTCTAAAATAAGAAAAAGGGCTGTTGCAAAATTTGATGATTTTATCATCAGCTTGTAACAGTCCTTTTCTTTTACATAGAAATCTGATTTTGATTTCTATTCTTATTTTTGGACGAATTTAATACAAGTTCTACTATCTACAGATTTTAGTGAGTGCAATACTGTTCCTCATTTTTATCTTTTGCTTAATTTAGAAATATATCTATTAAAATTATATGCTATACAAAAATAGTGCTATTTCTTTAACACCATTTTTACCCTAACTTTTTAATTTGCGCAGTTTCATATCCTCTTTTACTACTGCAAAAAGCTCCTTCTACTTGAATACTTTATTCATTCTTAGTTGCTTCCAAATTCACTCTTCTATATTATCTTTTGATTCTTTTGATAATTTTTCTGAATTCATAATTATATCTGACTTTCTTTTCTGTTTCTAGGGTTTCTAAAATATATTGTTTTTATCTTTTCCATAATACAAAATTCTAGTTCTAATCTCATCTTCCTAAATAGTCTATTTTCTTTCTCATTATATTCTAAATTTTCCACTCTATTTAAATCTTTTCTTATATTTTCTAGTTTTTGATTTTTCATAATATATTGGCTTTAACGTAAGATACATAATTATTAATTTTTAAATATTCATAATTAGAAAAGCTTACAGCCAGCATCTGCTACAACATTTTTAACTTCAATATTTTGAGATTTTCATTTTTCAAGAAACGGAATTAAAGTTTTTGTATCAGAAGGATTATGAAAAATATCATAAGAAACTATATATCACTAATCACTCCCAATTTGAAGATTATATCCTGGTTTTAATTGACCATTGGTGCATGTAATCTTCTTTCATTCTCATAAAAGTTGCTTTTATCAGTTTTTGAAAAGCTATTTCTTTTCTCCTAAAATTTCTAAATAGTTAGTATATTTATTTAGTCTTTTCAACATAGATTGTGCTTTTCAAGAAATAGTTGTTCATTTTTCTTTTGCCTTTACCAAAAACTTTATGAATTCTTAAGTTCTTCTAAAAAGAAAGAATATCAAAAATATTGTCTAATTCTTTATTAAAATATTTATTAAATTCATCAATTAGTTGTAGGATATTTTCTTCAAGTCTTTCTTTATATTTTTAAAGTAGATTTCTTCCAAACAAAGCTATATTTATTAGCATAAGCTTCAATTTTTGTTCCATCAATGTAAATAGTTTCTGTGGTGATTTCACTTAATTTTTAACAGTTTTTCCACAAATTGACAAAACAATTCATAGATGATATGACTAGCTTTTTGAAAGAAAGCGCGAAATAGTTGAATAATTAGGAATATTAGCCGAATTCAGTAGGAATTCTGTCTTTTGACTATCTTTCACAAAGAAATTCAATATCCCTTGTAGAATATTTACCTTGCAGAGTAAGCACAAATGATTACAGCAAAGCATATTGACAGGATGTACTCTTAGTTTTGTTAGGGAAAAACTTGCACAAATTAGAAAAATCCATTTCTCCAGAATGGCTGCTAAGCAGCCTAACAGGGTCATCATTATCAATATCTTGATTAATGTAAAAAGTTTAGAGTTGAAAAATTTAAAATATCTGTTATTATTAATTGCTTTTATCATAAGTATATTATATTAAATTTTTGAGGAAAAATTTCTAAAAATTTATGTAATATACTTTTTAAATTAAAATGACACTAAATTACAAAATTGTTTTCTAGTGTCATTTTTTCTTTGGGACTTAATTATTTAATTTGCAACAGCCCCCTTTTAAATTGTCTATATTTTCATTACATATTCAATATATTATAAGTATGGTCTGCAACTCTCTTATAATAGTTGATTATACCTAAATAACCAGTATTTAACCTTGCTGGTATATTCTCAGCTCTAGAAAAATGTTCTCTTTTTACCTCCTTATAATAAGCTTTTTAAAGCTTGATATTTTTCATACCTATTGGATATAGCTCTTTTTCATCTTTGTTCTAACTGCTCTACTTATATCATTAAAGAGTTCAACTGAAAGAGAATGAAGTTTAAAAGCTCATTTTTGCTCTTACTTCATCAAGTTCAATAGAGTTTTCATAAAGCATAAAAAAGCCTATTTGCTATTCTATTTTGATAGTCACCAATAGTTTCATATTCATCACAAGCTAATAAAGTTCATTCTAGTATCTTCTATTAGCTCTTTACTTAAAGATTTACTTAATAAGGAGAAGTTTGAATCATAGATTTCTTTTTCATACAAGTCCAATTTATCTTCTGCTTTCAACTATATTATCATTATACTTGTGCAATTTTATCTTTTTCTTTCAAAGATTCTTCTAATTTTAAGAATACATTTTCTATCATATCTACCATAGAATTTACTTCTATTTTTAGTTTGTTCTATTATTACACTAGGTAAAGTCATTTTTAAAGAAGCTAGTTTAGTTACCTCAATTCATCTTCACCAGTATCTTTTACTACAAATAATAAAAATTTATCTAGAAGACTTACAAAAAGGAGTTAAAATAATAACATTACTTATATTAAATATTGTATGTGCAGTTGCTATTCTGTTTGCTCCCATATGATGTACAGGATCAATAAAAAGATTTAAAAATGTAAATAAAATTCTAAATATAGAAGTTACCCAAATAACACCTATTAAATTTATCAATGTATGTGCATAAGCTGCTCTTTTTGCATTAGGTTTTGCTCCTATTGAAAGGCAAGAAAGTACTGTTACAGTAGTTCCAACATTTTTCTCCTAAAACCAAAGCAACTGCTGCTGGATAATCAATAAGCCCTGTGTAGCAAGTGCTATTGTTATACCAATAGTTGCTCTGAAGATTGAATTAGAGCTGTTATAATTGCACCAGTTGCTGCTACTTTAAGCAAACCAAAAATATGAGTCAACTTTAAACATCTTAAACATTTCAATAAATTCAGGCATATCTTTTAAAGGGCTAAGTGCTTGACTCATAAGTTGTAAAACCAAAAATATTAATCCAACTCAATTAATGCACTTAAATTAGTTCTAGCTTTTTCTTTCTTCATAAACATATATGAATAGAAGCAAGTCCAACTATAGGAAGTCCATATTTACCTATATCTAATACTAATAACCAACCAGTTATAGTTGTTCCTATGTTAGCTCCTAAAATAACACCTAATGCTTGTTTTAAAGTTAAAAAGAGAAGCATTTACAAAACCAACAGTCATAACTGTACTAACAGATGATGATTGTACCAAAGCAGTTATAATAATTCCTACTAAAATTCCTAAAACTCTATTATTAGTTAAAGAAGCTAAAATCTTTTTAGCTTTGGTCCCTGCAATTTTTGCATACTTGTTGACATATGTTCCATACCATATAGAAAACAATCCTAAACCACCAATAAGTTGTAATATAATTTTTAAATACATATATCTCCTATAATCTTTTTACACATTCCTCTCAATACTATATTTTTGTAAATAAAAGAGGGTTTATAAGACATTTTTAGCTTCTCTTAAACCTTCATCACCAAAATCATCCTCTCTATTTACTAATTCATAGCCTTGCCATTCTTCTTGTAAATAAATCATATTTATTGCTTGATAACTTCCTATATAGTCAATTAAAGCTTTTCTCTGTGAACTAATACCATTTTATCAGTTAAAGCTTCTCCTAAACTATAAGCAATGATATGATTATTCACCTTTTAGAAAATCCACCTTTTTAAATCTAATTTTTCATAATTTTTTAAAAGATTTAATATCCCTTCATTCTCATTTTTAGAATTTCTCCACCTGATTCAGAATGAATTTCATACCATGAAAATCTACTACTTCATCAATATTATCTTTATTTATGCTATCATAAGAGTATTCATAACTTTTTCTAAAATTAGCTACTCTATTTTTCTTAGCATAATGTCTACCTTTTTAAAGTTGATAGACTTTCATAAGAATAAATATAATCTTCATAATCTCTTTTTCTTGTAAATTAAAGTCATTTTTAATTTTTTTCATACCAATACTCTGTGAAATAGTGTATAGCCACATTTTCTTTTAAAATTTCTCTTATTTTTTCTTTCATCTTTTCTATATTTTCAGGAGTATCATTTTTAGGGATAGGCATATAATAATATACCTCTCCCATATAGATACTTCTGATAGTTAAAATATCATTTTCTATTTCATATTCTGTATTTTTCTCCAATACTCCATAATAATAAATTAGAAAAACTTAAATCACATATTTCAAATCTATTCTTGGTATATTCTTCAATAGAATTTTAGATTCTATTGTTAATTTTTGCCCACATAATTTCTCCTAACTATTTTGCTAATCTATAAATTGCTTCTACATATATTTGAAGAAGTTTATCTATCTTTTGATATTTCTAAATATTCATCTCTTTGATGCATTCTGTCTTCTTGATCTGGAAGTAAAGCTCCAAAAAGCAACAGCATTTTTAGCATATTTAGCATAAGTTCCTCCACCTATTGCTACTGGCTCTGCATCATTATCTCCAGTTAATTCTTTTATAAATATTCATTAAAGTTGAAACTAAGAAACTATCCTTTGCAACATATAAAGGTTGAGTATTTGAATGTAATAAAAATTCATAACCAAAATCTTCTGTATTTTTCTTAATAGTTTCTATTATTTGTTCATTTTTAATTTTAACAGGAACTCTCATATCTATCCAGATTTCAAGTTCATTATTTTTCTAAATTTATTTTTCCCTAAATTTAAAGTTAATTCTCCTGTTTCACCATCTGTACATTTAACTCCAAAAGATTTCACCATCAGTTTCCATCTTTATAAATTTATCAAAGAATGTAACTAAAGTTTTTAATTCTTCATTTTTAACTTCAATATCTTTTTAAAACTTCAAATAATGCTGATACTGCATTATATCCCTTGCTTGGATATGCTCCATGTGCTGGAATACCTGCTGAGAATACTTTATATGTATTTCCTTCTCTTTCAAATTCAACTTTATTTTTGTTTTTTTAACTTCTCAAGCATATCAACAGGAATTACTCCATGAGCTTCATTGGAACAGAGTTAAAAGCATTTCCACCTTTTATTACTACATCTTGTAAAGTATTAAATTTTTCTTTATCTTAACTCTTACACTTCCTTTTCAGCATAAGTTACAGGGAAACTTGAATCTGGTGTAAATGCAATATCAGGATAAGGCATTTTTAATTCTCCAAAATAATATTTTAAACAAGCACTTCCACTTTCTTCATCTGCTCTAATATCATTCTAATTTTTTATTTAATTTTATTCCTGAATCTGCTATTGCTTTCATAGCAAATAAAAGAAATTATAGCAGGTCCTTTATCATCTAATGTCCCTCTACCAAAGATTTTTCCATCTGCTATAGTTCTCGAATATGGTGGATAAGTCCAGTTGTCACCTTCTGGAACCACATCAACATGAGCAAGATATTCCTAAAGTTTCTTCTCCTTCTCCCATATCTATATGCATTGCATAGTTATCAAATTTTTCTGCTTTAAAGCCCTAATTTTTAGCTAGGTCCATAAAATGATCAAGTGCTTTTGCTGGTCCCTTCTCCAAAAGGCATTCCAGGTAAATGGTGCTTCTTTAACACTTTCTCACCCTAACTGCATTTTTGAATTTCTTTTACCACTTCATCTTTTGTAATCTAAAACTTTTCTTTTTAAATCCATTTCTACCTCCCATTTTATTTATATAAATACTATATGAAAATGCTATTTTTTGCTACTGCGACGTCCATTAATGTACGAAGGAGCTCTTTGGAACTCCCTGAGACATTATGGCTGACAAGTAGCAATTACAATAATTTTCTATATTTATTGTTTTACTTGCTGCTTCTTGTATTCCTCTATATTTACTATATAAAAATCTTATATTCATATTCAAAAAGGTGAATTTGTTTGATGATAATGGAAATCAATATTTTTTTCTCATATCTATTCACCCTTTTAATATGTTAAACCAGCATTTGATGAACTAAATAAACTGCATTCTTTTATATATATCTGTTTTTCCCTGTCATAGCACTATCAATGACCATTCCAAAAAGCATCTCTTAGATATGTAGGTCCTAGAATTGGTAGTACTAAATAAGGTCCTCTACCTACTCCATAATATGCAAGTGTCAATCCAAAATCTTCATGAGGCTTTTGGCATTCCCATTTTTGAAGCAACATCAAAAAGTCCTCCTAAACCTAACACAGTATTGATTGTAAATCTTCCTAAGGCTCTCATAGATTTTTCTTCCTTTAAATTGGAAAAGTCGAGTTAGCCATAGTATTTAATACTTTTTGCATTTTTAAAGAAATTACTTACTCTATCTTTCAACAAAAATCAGGAGTAATAAACTTATATGTATTAACAATAGGTGTAATTACTATTCTTTCTATTTGATAGTTAAAAGTAATACATTCTTTTTATTAAATGCTTCAAATGGATCAGGTTCATCAGCCATAAAAGTTTACTCTTCACCAGTGATTAGCATATATAACATTACTAGCCTCTGAATAGTCTGTATTAGATGTTTTTCTTCATTTGTATTACTACAAGAAACTAGAGTAAGACTTAAAAACACTAAAGTAATAATAAAGTTTTTAATTTTCATATTTTTAAAACCCCCTCATTTACAAACTTTTAACATAACATCTACATTTTCTTTATAGAACATATTTCACAATGTCCTCCCTTAGGATAAATAATTAATCTATCTTTTAAATACATCTTTTAAATAACTCAATATCTTTTTCATTTAAAATTAGTTCATCTGCATTTGTTACTGCTGCAATTTTTAGGAGAAGTTCTAAGATAATCTTCTATAACCCTTTAAACTTGCTTCTCTTTTTAAATCTTCAATAGTAAAATCTACTGTTATATTTCTTATAATATGGAAAACCTACCTTTATTAACATAGTCTTCAAAAGTTGCAAAATTTCACTGCTTTTAAAAAGTATTCTTTCATATTTGTATACTTTATTTACTTTTATCTGGATTTTTGTATATACATGACTTTTTAGTTATAAAAGTCTGAAATAAAAGTTTAAATCAGTTTGAAGTCAATCTAAAAAGCTAAACCTATATATGCTTTCTTTTCTGCATCAGATAATATATCTCCTTTTACTATTTATAAATAGTATCAGCACCAATATTAGCATATTCACTTGTTAATCCACCTTTCAACTCTTGCTAAAGTTGTATTTAATAATCTTTTCTATTCCAGCTGATTTTCCACCTGTATAGTCATCTAAATATTTATCTAATCTTTACTGCTGAATCATATAATTCAACTGGTGGGTTTACCATAAATACTCTTTTAAAAGTTAAAAAGCTTTTCTTTTTCATCTATATAAGATAAAACTGCGCATTAGTTCCCACCTAAAGCTATATCCCATTATATAGAAATCTGTAACATCTACTTGATCTTTAATCTTATTATAGGCAAGTTTCATTGCCTTATAAATGTCTTCATTATCCCTAATAAGCATACCTGGAATAGCATTTGTTGAGGCAGAAATCATAAATTGTTGGCTCATTTGAGAACTTATTGCTATTGTGTGATAGCCTGCATCATGGAATATTCTTTGCATAAACTTTAACCTTGTTGCACTATAGTCTGAACCAGTTCCAGCTAGTACAAAAGATTAAAGGTGCTTTTTTTATTCTTTTTGTTTGCTAAAGAAAACTTTAAATTTACTTGCATACCAAAATACATCAGGAATATCTTTTTTATCTTTTTATTTGTATTTCATATACTTTTAGTGGTATATTCTCACTAACTCCTGGTGTCATCATTGTTGCACTTCCTATAATAGTTGCCGAATAGGGATCATCTATTGGAAAATTATATGAAAATGCTGTTAATGATAGTATTAAAATAATACTACTTTATTTAATAATTTTTCAATTTTATCCTCCTTAAAAATAAAAAGAAATTTGGTTTGTTTCACTTAAACTTGAAAATTGCTCCAATATTTTTAATTTGTCTACAAACAGGTTGAGACATTTTTGTTCTTCTTTTTAAATCTTCAATTGAAATAAATTTTCCTCTTCTCTTTCCTTGACTATGGCATCAATTACTGCACCTACAAGTCCATTTATTCCAATTAAAGGTATTCTAATTTTTCATTTTCTATTGTAAATTTTCTACCAGCTGATAGATAATATCAACAGGTAAAAGCTCTAAACCTCTTGCTTCCATTTTCCAATTACTAATTTCACATAGCCTGTTCATCTTAGGATCTAATTTTAGTTCTTTGGAGAGTTCTTCTAATTTTTGCTTAGCAAGAACTCCTCTACTCATAACTTCCATATCAAAAATCTTCTGCTTTTCTTGATAAGAAGGCTGCATAAAATGCAAGTGGTTGATGAACCTTTAAAAATATGCTATTCTCATTGCCATCATAACATAGGAACAGCATGTCCCTTTAGGGAACTTATATACTCTATTCTTCTACAAGATTCAATATACCAATCAGGAACATTCTTTTCTTTCATCATAGTAGAAAATTTTTCCCCAGTTTTCTGGCTCTTTTTAGGTTCACCTTTTCTTACAAATTCCATTATCTTAAAGACATCACTATTATCTAAAACCTTGATTCATTAAATAGTTCATTATGTCATCTCTCACTGTTATTATTTGTGAAAGAGTTGCTTTGTCCATTTCTTACAAATTCTTGTGCATTATTAAGCCATACATTTGTACCATGTGAAAGTCCCTGATATTCTTACAAGCTCTGCAAAAGGTCGTAGGTCTTGTGTCTATAAGCATCTGTCTTACAAAACCAGTACCAAATTCTGGTATTCCATAAGTTCCTATCTCTGTTCCTATCTGTTCAGGTGTTACTCCCAAAGATTCTAGTTGATGAAAAGATTTTTAAAGTATCTTTATCAGCAAGTGGAATATCTTTAATTTCCATATTAGTATACTCTTGTAAAGTTTTATAGTTGTAGGGTCATCATGCCCTAGTATATCAAGTTTTACCTAATTGTTCATCCATTACATGATAATCATAATGAGTTGTTGTAGATTCACTTGTTTCATCATTAGCTGGTCTTTTGTACAGGACAAAATTCATAGATTGAATTTCCTTGTGGTACTATAACCATTCCTCCTGGGTGCTGACCTGTTGTAGCACCTTGACAAAGTCTCCTAATCTTATAATTTCAGCTCTAACTGCATTCAAATTATTATCTTCAAAATATTTTCTTACATAGGCCTCAGCATTTTTCAGCAAGTGTTGAGATGGTTCCTGCTTTTAAATACATTTTCTTTACCAAATAATTCTTCACAATATCTATGAATTTCAGATTGATATTCTCCTGAAAAAGTTTAAGTCAATATCTGGTACTTTATCTCCTTTGAATCCCATAAAGACTTCAAATGGTATTGAATATCCATCTTTTTCTTAATTTAGCTCCACATTTTTGGACAATCTTTTATCTGGTAAATCTATACCCACTCCTTCTCTTTCAATAAATTCAGAGTGTTTACATTCAGGGTTATCACAGATATAATGAGGATATAGAGCATTAACCTCTGTTATTCCCATCATAAATGCAACAAGTGAAGAACCAACTGAACCTCTTGAACCAACTAAGTAACCATTATCCAAAGATTTTTACTTATAGCTTCTGAGCTGATAGATATAAAACAGAGAAAACCATTATTTATAATAGCATTTAATTCTCTTTCTAATCTTGCTGAAACAATGTCAGGTAAAGGATCTCCATATATTCTATATGCTTTTTCATAAGTCATAGTTCTAACAATTTCTTCTGCATTTTTCCATTTTTAGGTGGATAAAAACCTTCTGGTATAGGTCTTATTCCACTTTCTATCATATCAGCTATCTTTATTTGTATTTTTTATACAACTTCTTTTAGCTTCATCTTCTCCTAAATAGCTAAATTCTCTAACATTTCATCAGTTGTTCTAAAATAAAAATCCATTATTTATATTATATTGTCTTGAATTATATACTGTTCCACTACCATATAATAAAATAGATCTTATTATGTCTTCATTTTCATCAAGATAATGAACATTAGAACTAGCAGTTACTAAAAATTCCAAGTTTTTTCCTAAGTCATAAAAATATTTATTCATTTTTCAACTTTCTTCATAAGAACCTAATGCACCTGTTCCATCTTTTTCAATAAGTTCATTATAAGTTGATTTTTGGTAATAATTCTATGTAGTCATAAAATTTTGCTGTCTTCTTCTAATTTTTTTCTAAATCATGTCTTAAATATAAATCAACAAGCTCTCCTATATTCATAAAATGTGCAGTTAAAGAACTTCCTATTATAAGTCCCTTCTATTTTTCTGCTAAAACTGATTTTGGTATTCTAGCTTTCTTTATTACCAAAGTATTTTATATGATGCTTCAGAAACTAATTTATACATATTTTTTAAACCATCTTGAGTTTTGACTAAGACCATGATATTTTTTAAAGATTGTTTCTTCACATTGACTTCGAAACCTACATTGATATCTTTTCATATATTCTAAAGCCTTTTTCTTTATATTTTATCTAAGAATATAATAAACATATTTGCAGTCGCTTGTGAGTCATCAACTGCTCTATGGTGTTTTTCAAGTGCTAGACCTAAGGTTTTTATTTAAATCTCCCAATCCATATTTCTTTTAAATCAGGGAATAAATCTCTTGCCATTTGTAAAAGGTATCAATCACAGAAGATTGTAAATCTATATTCAGTATTTTTAATATCTCTTTTTATAAAGCCCCATATCAAAAGGTGCATTATGTGCAACTAAAAGCTGCATCTCCAACAAAGTCTACAAACTTTTCCAATTACTTCATCTATTTTAGGTTCATTAGCAACTTGTTCATCTGTTATACTTGTAATTTCAGTGATATGATATGGAATAGGTCTTCCTGGATTGATAAGTTGTGAATATCTATCCACTATTCTTCCAGCTTTTATTTTTTACTGCTCCCAATTTCTATAATTTCATTGGTATGTGAATTTAAACCAGTAGTTTCTATATCAAATACTACAAATTCTTCTTCATCAATTCTCTTATCTTTTGGATTACTAAACCATAGGTGCTTTCATCATCTATCATATACATTTCACAACCAAAAATAGCTTTCATTTTTTTCATCATCTGTTGAAAAACTTTTGCTGTTTTAAATGCAGCTGGGTAAGAATGCACAACTGAATAATCTGTAATAGCTATTGCTTTATGTCCATATTCCTTAGCTCTTTTTATAATGATCTTCAACATCAGTTACTCCAACCATTTCACCTCATTTTTAGTATGTGTATGTAGCTCAACCATTTTTCTTCTGCTATATCTTCTTTTTGATATTTCTTTTTCTAAAATATTTATAGAATTTATCATTAAAGTTTTTTCATTTCCTGCATAGGTATCTAATTTGTAGTTTTACCATTAGATTTTTAAAAAGTGTCCTTCACGAATATCTAATTTTTCATCTTCATCTAAAAATATTTTTAGCAGTAAGAGAACTTTCTCCATCTGTTATTCTTATAGTTCTTAGATTTTTCCACTTTTTCAATGTCATATCTTCCATTGAAAAAGACTTTCTCCTTCAACTACAAGCTTTCCCCATCATATAAAGTCATAAAAATCTTTTATTGAGATAGCTTTCTCCTTTTATTTCTTTTGTTTTTGAGTTCTTTTAAAATCATTTTTAGCTTTTATACTTGTGTTTCAGAAGTAGAATTAGTTTTTACTATTTTTCTCTCTCTCAGCATTTATAGTATCTTGATGTTTTTCTATATCCATTTTAATCTTTTTCTTCAACATTTGAAATTTCTTTTGAAAAATCTCCAACACTAAAAATAATTTTTATAATCTTTAATACCATATTCATCTAAAATGTTTTCTATTTTTGAAGAAATCTTTTAACTTCTTCTAACATAAATTTTGTATTTTCATCATTAAGTTCTATAACTATATAATTATCTTTAATATGTAGCTTATAAAAACAAAAAGGACTTAGAGGTTGTATTTTTGGTTTTCAACCTTTCTATAGCCCCTAATTGCAATAGCTTTTTATTTCATCATCTTTTTAAAGATAAATTTTTTATTATCTGTTATAAACTCTATATCCAGTTCTCTTCCAAACTTTGAAAAGGATATCTTTGTATATTATATCTATATCATCTATACAATTCATAGATGATACAGCACAATTAAAAGTTATCTCTCTAATTCTGCATTTAAGAGAATATTTTTAATTTCTATACTTTTACACCTAACTTAGAAAAACTTCCATATTAGGCTCTATAATAATTTGCCTATTATTCATTTTAATTTTCTCCAAATAATCTATCCAAAAATTATTGCAACAGCTGCTCTAACTGATAGATGATTATATTTTGAATTAGCTCTTATTGGTTCTAATATATAATCAGACATATCCATAACTTCATCAGTTAGTCCCTCAACCTGTACCAAAAAGTAAAAGATAAGGTTTTATCATCCCTCAAATATTTGTTTAGATAAATTTTTATAACTTATACTATTATCAAAAATTCTAGCAGAAGTTGTTATAATTAAAGGTTTTTGTCCTTCAATTTTTCTATTTCTTTTACAACATCTTCTATACTTTCTGCAACATCTGTAACTCTAAATGCTTGTTCTCTGTCTTTGTTATACTGTCCACCTGTACCCATCTTGCCAATATCCTATTATTCTTTCAGTCAGTTTTTTTGTGCATCAACTGGTACAACCAATCTATAACCTTTTTATTTCATAAGTTCCACAAGACCTTGAAATATCATGTATATCAAAATTTGTTACTGAGGTACAAACAATATCTTATTTCTATTGTAAACTGGATAATGAACTAAACTTAAATAAACTTTATTTCTCATTATATTTTATTACACTTCCTCTTTTTATCTCATCTAAAAGTCTAATTTCTGTTAACTTCTATTTTCAATCAATTCTCTTCTTCTTAAATAAGTTCTTCTTAGACTTTCTTTTTAAACGCCATTCATCTATTTTTATGATTACCTGATAGTAAAACTTCTGGAACTTTTAAATCTTTATATTCTGCTGGTCTTGTGTAATGGGTAATCTAAAGACCATTATAAAAAGAATCATTTTCATAGGATTCTTTTTTATAACATCTGGAAGTAATCTGATTATAGTATCAGAAATAGCCATAGCAGGTATTTTCTCCACCTGTTAGTACAAAAATCTCCTATTGATAATTCCATATCAACTTTATTTTCTACAACTCTTTCATCTATTCCTTCATAATGTCCTGCAATTATGGTTATTTCTTTTTCTTTTACAAGCTCTTTTGCTATCTCTTGATTGAAAGTTTTTCCCTGTGGTGAAGTATAAATAACTTTTCCTGAAACATTTTCTAAAGCTAAAAATAAAGGTTCTGGTTTCATAACCATTCCATTTCCCACCACCAAAAGGCATATCATCAGCTTGTTTATGTTTTATCAAAACAGTAATCCCTTATATCAATAATATTTACTCCACTGCTCCAAATTTTATTGCTCTTTGCAATAATGCTTTCACTTAAAAAGCCATCAAACATCTTTTGGAAAATAATGTTAAAATATTTATTTTCATTTTTACCTTAGGTTCTTTCATACCTTCAATAGTATCAACTAACATTCTTTCTATTTTTCAAAAGTCAATATTTTTAATGAAAACATCTACATCAGGTATCATAGTTTCAAATTCTTCACTTTTCTATAACATAAATATCATGTGCAGCAGTATCCATAATCTCAGTTATCTCTCCTAGATACTCATCACCTTTTTACATCATAGACTTTAAAACCTATCATATCACTTACAAGATATTCATCTTCACCAATACCAACAATATCTCTTCTAACTTTTTATATTGGCATTTCTAATTTCAATAGTATCTTGTTTATTTTTAATTTCTTCAAAAGATCCATTTATTTTGCAAACAAGATGTTTCTATCTTTTTAATTGTTAATAATTTTTGTTGAGAATCTGCTAATTTAAAAATTACCTTTATTTCCAACTAAAAACTTCAATGTTTTTCTAAATCAGAAATAACTTTTAACTTCCCTTTTAAATTATGAGAACCTAATACTTTTTCCTGCAATTAAAAAGTTCCATACTAGCTCCTAATCTAAAAATTCAACATTTACATTAAGTTTATCTTTTTACTCCTGCTGCCTGCATAACTCCTCTTATAGCATTAGCTGTAAGTCCATTTTTACCTATTATTTTTCCCCATTTCTCCTTTTGCAACACTTACTTTAAAATGTTACATTTGAATCTAAAACTTCATAAGTTACATTAACCTTATCTTTTGTTTCAACCAATTCTTTTGATAATGTAATTCAATAAACTTTCTAAATTTTCCACCTTTTCCTCTCCTCCATTATAGAGTACCTTTTCCAAGCACCCTCTTCAATTATTTTTAAATCTACCCATTTATTACCTAAATCTACTAATACATCTCTCATAAAATCTTTAAAATCTTCTGTTGATATAACACTAATTATCCCTTTTATTGGGTCAAGAGTTCTTACAACTCCTGCTCCTTCATAAGCTTCAACAATTTTATTTATAAAATCTATATCTTCTCTTTTTGCTTTTGTATTAAAAATTCATAGCTTTTTCATCAAAGTACCTCATCTACCTTCAAAAATATTTATAAGCTCAATAAATTTATCTATTGATATATTTTCAGCTCTTTTCATTTTCAGATACTTCAATTTGATTTAATATTTCCTTTATCTTATCCTTTGAATATCCTAATGTTGCCAAATTATTGACAATATTTTTCTTTTTATTTGAAAAAGCAGCCTTTATATATTTAAAAGAATAAATCTTCTGAAATCTTATTCTTGTATCTATCATCTTTATAGAATTTTTATTGAAATAAAAGCAGAATCTACATTAGGTATAGGATTAAAGAATTCTCTTGAATAGTAAATAAATATTCTGCTTCTCCATAGTATTCCACTGTAATGTTAAAATTCCTCTTTCTTTACCTGACTTAGCACAAATTCTTTTTCTCCTACTTCTTTTTGTACCATTATATAGGCTTCATCTATTAAATCTTTATTCTCTATAATCTTATTAATGATAGGTGATGTTATATAGTAAGGTATGTTTGCAACAACCTTAGTACCCTTGATTTATATATTTTCTTAAATCTACTTAGGACATCTCCCATTACAAGTGAATAGTTTTCTTTTGAAGAAAACTTTCTTTCTTACAGTATTTTTCTAAATCTTTATCTATTTCAACACAGATTACTTTCTTAACTCTTTCAACTAATAGTGAAAGTTAAAGCTCCTTGTCCTGGTCCTATCTCTAAGATTTCATCATTTTCATTAATATTTGAAACTTCAATTATTTTATTTAAAATCTCCTCTTTATTATTTAAAAATTCTGCCCATACTTTTTATGTTTAAATTCCATTTCTAACTCCTATTCAGGAATAACAGAGCTATATATGGTAAATTTCTATATCTTTGGTCATAATCAAGCCCATAACCAATTACAAATTTATCTGGTACATCAAAACCTATATAATCAACTTTAACATCTACTTTTTCTTCTTTCAGGTTTATTTAACAATGTACAAGTTTCTAAGACTTTTAACTCCCTTTTCCTTCTTTAAAAGTATTTAATTACATATTCTAAAGTTAATCCTGTATCTATTATATCTTCAACTATTAAAACATGTTTTCCTCTTAAATCTAAAGTCAGTATCTTTTTAAAAATTTTTACATCTCCACTGCTGACATGTTTCACTTCCATAACTAGAAACTGACATAAAAATCTATTATTACTGGTATATTTATTTCTTTTACTAAATCACTTAAAAAGATTACAGAACCTTTTAATAGCCCTACACAATAAACTTCTTCTCCTGCATAATCTTTTTCAATTTCTCTTGCTAACTCTTTTTATTCTTTTTCTACTGTTTCTTTATCAATCAAATTTTTCAATTTCTATACTTCACTGAAAATCCTCCCCTAAGTTTAATATATATTAATAGATTTTTAACATTTAAAATAAATTTTATCAAGATAAAAAACTACACTCAAACCTTTTTATTAAGATTGTGAGTAGTTATTTTAGTTTTTAAATGTACTTTTGTTTATCTCTCATATCATTAATTTTCTGTTTCTTCTTTTAATTTATGATTTAGATATATTGTTGTATTCTTCAAAAATTTTTGGGCTATTTCATTTTCTTCTGTCTATTTTTATACAATCCATTATATGAATTTTTAAAAATTTTTATTTATTTCTTTTCTTAAATTTTGAATAGTTATATTTTTAATAATTCTCCTATAATTTTTAATCTCCAGAATATTCATTGCTAAAAGAAATATCCATTATTTTGAAAGGATCCTATGAATTTATAGTTTCTTTAATTTTTATATATAAATTAATATAAATATCCATCTCTTTCTCATTTTTAAAAATAATATTTTCATTATCATAATAATTAGGTATAATACAACTTAATTTATATTTTTACTTTTTCTATAATCTTACTTTGCTATATTTTCTTCAATATTTTTCTGAATTATAATCATTTGAAAAATAATATCTAAATATTTTTAATTTCTTGACCCAATAATTTTTATCTATCATTTCTATTATTTGCTACTAAATTTCTTATTCCTTTTATTTCTGCTTCATATTCATCTTCTGGACAAAACTCCATTAAAACTATTGGATCCCATGAATTTATAATTTTTAATATCATATCCAAATTTTATTAATTCTATTAATTCTTCTCTATTTTTCAACATATTATAAACCTACTTTCCAAATAATCTCCTCCACAGCTTCTTTCATGGTTTCATCATAATATTCAGAAGAATATGATGTAATTAGAACACCATCATCACTTAATACAGCCATTCCTTTTCTGTAACAAAAAGCATAGTTTCTTCCAGATTGTTTTGATACCTTCCCATTTTCAACACAATATTCTACATCTAATTTGTACATTCCTTTCTGTCAATCTTCTAGGCATGACTACCTCGTTTGTGTTGTTGCTGCCCAATTAATTTTTTAATTCTGGGTGCTCATCTCAACATATATTCCTAGTTTCCCAAAAATTTTCCCTACTTTTTACAGTCTCTTTTAAGCCAGTGCTCTCTTTAGCTACATTATCTGCTTATTTAATAGTTGGAGTATCATCTACTAATTTTAAATCATTTTCAGTTACTTCTTCAATAACTTCTTTACCATTATCTGTTAAAAAGTTTTACTTCTTTTTTAATACTGCTTATTGTTTTTATTGTATCTGTATAATATGGTCCTCTGTAGCCTTTTACTCTTAGGGTATCATTTAATAACTTATTCATTACTGATACTTGTTTAATTTTAAAAATAAAATTCTAATGGCATATTTTTTATATAACTCAAAATTTTCATTAATCGTGTCAATAAAAAGTTCTTGATTAAACAGATAATATATTAACTCAATTAATACAACTACAGTGTTCACTAATAAAGTTTCATAATATATCAGAAAAACTGCTTTAATATTTTTCTTATATTTTATTTTTAAAATTATCAATATAAATATTCCTAATATATACATATATATTCTGTATATCCTGGTATTAAATAAGTTAACTTAGGTAATAATATTATTTCATTTTTACTTCATTATAAAGTTTCTTACAAAATTTTATTTGAAGAAAATTTATAAAACAAAATGAAAAATAATATATATAATAAATAAGATCTGAAATAGATATATTCACTGTAATTATCAAAGTATACTTGAGGTTATAAATTAACCATTCACTAAAATTGTTCATGAGTATGCCTCCTCGAACTTCAAATATTCACGATATATACTTTCTGTTAGTTTCCCTCCTTTTAAATTTATGTATCCTCTGAAAATAGGGTCACTTACATATTTTCGATCCCATTTCACTTAATATTTTTCTTTGTTCTTTTGTTAAATATCATCTTTTCCAATTCCATAATTTTTCCCAAGAGTTAACATCCAGTCTAAAATGTGATATCGTATCTGTCAAATTAAAAAGAATTTCTATCATTTCCTGCTATATTGAAATGTTCCATTATTAATGCCATCTTTTACTATTCTTCCTGTTTCTATATTAAAAATCTGTTCTTCTCCTTTTCCATTTACCCATTTTCATTTTTAGGTTTTGTATATATACCTACTTCCCATTTTCAGTTATATATCCCATTATGATATATAGAAAATGAAGGTGACATTTTCAAAAATTTTTCTTTTTCTAATTCTTTTCTTTTTATAAGGATTCCTTTCATTTTTATTCTTTTCTTCTAATTTTTCTTGATATTTCATTAAAAAATCTTTATTCTCAAATTTCCTTATTTCTTGTTTCTTGAATATATTTATATGCATATTCATCTGGATTATTTAAAAATTTCTTTCTTTGATTTATTAAACATTTTTGATAATAAATCTATATTATTCTTTACAAATTCTTTTTGAATTTCTAAAAATATTTGCTTCTTCATGATTAAAAATTTTTCCTTATCCTTTTTCAGGTACAAGTTTAGCTTCTGTAAATTGTTGTTCTATACTCTTCTGATTTTTATACTTATTTCTCAAGTCATTTAGATAGTTTGCTTTTTCTTCTTCTGTAAATACACTATTCTTGTTTTCACTTCCTATCTTTTCTCTTGTATGGATTGATGCTTTCTTCTCCTTTTTTCCTTCATCATAAGTATTCATATGAGCTTTTTCATGCCCAAATAATCTTTGAGAAAAGCTAAGTTTGGATCTGCATATATCATTTATTGAGAAATATATCTTTCTCTTCTTTTAGCGCCAGTTTCTTTATCTTTTTGAATTCACTGAAAATGAATGAGCTTCATCTGTTAATAAAACATCTGGTATTACTCCTTAATAGCCATTTTCTCTTAGATATTTTGTTATCAATTTCTTGAACTTCTTTGAGAATAGGGTTATAAAAATTTTTATTTCTATAACCCTATTCCTTAAATACTATTAATTTTTAAATGTGTTTCTACTATCTCTTATTTTATTTATGTCTTCCATAAACTTTAACATGGTTACCTCTTTTTCCATCAACTTCATTAAATCCTACTAAGACTTTTTCTACTAAGACTTCTTTAGATAAATAACTTACGTAAAAACATAGAAATCTATTTATTTAAAATTTATATTTTTAAAGATATATTAGGATAATTTAGTTTTAAAAATTTTTATTTCTTTTAATATCTCTTTTTGCATTATTATCTAACATTAAACCAAAATCAGAGTACTCTTTTATAATTTAAAATGAGTTTAAAAATACGGATTTTCTTGATATTTAATTCTCTATTATAGCCCATATGATATTCCTCTAAAATATATCTTTTCTAAATTAAAATTTCAAATTTTTATTTTAGATTTTTAAGTAGATTTATTTATACAATAATTTTAGAAATATAAGAACTTATTATATCCTTTTTTATTATTAGAATTTCATAACTACATTTTCAGTATAAATCTTAAATAAAATAAAAATATACTTGGTAAAAACAAAAATATTGACATTCCCACTGTTAATATTCCATACTTTTATAAATGAAGTTATAAAAATATAAAACTATTATATTAGTGTTCTTATGATAAATTCTTTTTAATATTTTTCTATTCTTAAATATTTTTCTTTTTATTACCTTTATCTTCATCTCATTTCTCCCAAATAAATATTATTTTTTATATTACTAAGAGTTTCTCCATCCTCTTGGGTGTCTTTCTTTCCAATATTGATAATCTAGCTTTCTTACTGTTTTTATTTATAACCTTAGTTCCATAAACAAATCCTCCATGTAAACCTATTGGAAGCTTTAGATTTACCACATATGCTTTTATACCTAAAAATCTATGATTTTCTGTAAAAAAATAAAATCAAACCCAACACTAAGAGAAGCATATCGATTTCCTGTTAGAAAGTCCGATATCAATATCACCTCCATAAACTATTGATCTTCCTTCAATATCTTGAGATGAATTAGCGAATGGAAGCCATGAAAATCCAGCTGAAATACCAATATCAGGATTAGAAAAATTTATACCTCCTTCAATTGTATCATATTCCTCAACTATTCCTTTTTCACATAGTCTATAGCTTTTATAATGTCCTACTCCCCTGTTAGATTCTCCCCAAATGAGCCACTCACTCCACCTGAAACTCCTGTTGTTGAGTATTCCCTTCTATCCATAGGAATACTTTCAGCAAGTTTCTTTCCTTCTTCTCCTGTTATTATATTCGGATTATTTCTTATACTTGCTAGAGTATCTTCTGTTGCTTCTTTAGCTACCATAGCTTTTGTTCTGTCTTCTAATTTCATCTCCTGAATAATTAGCTATAGTTTGGTTTCCTGTCTTATTATCTTCTTTACTGTAATGTCCAAACTCATGTCCTAATATCATTTAGTATTTTCATCTCTATCTAGAGCTAGCTAATTTGCTTTTCTATCAAATACTACTACATTTGTTAATGTATCTGTATAAATATGGTCCATTTGGATCTGTTACATCTGTCAGTACCATCTTTATGTCTGGTCCTGCATATCCTTTTTGCTCTTAGGGACATCATTTAATAACTTTATTCATTACTGATACTTGTTCTACTTGTGTTTCATCATCAATTTTTCCATTCTTTATAGTTTTATCTAGTATTGATAAGTATTCTGGGATCTACTTGGTCGCCTATTGCTCTCATCATTGATAATTGTTTGTATCTTTCTAGGAAATCTCTTCATCTATATTTATTAAATTTTAAATTTAATATCTTTTAGAGAAAATCTTTTTGAATAATTGTTTTTATTTGATTATATTCATTTTATCTATCAAAAATTCCAAATGAAAAATAGTTTATTAAAAGTTCTTAGTTTTTAAAAATTTCCTATTTTCTCCTATTCCCTCCTCCTGGTGATATGCACTTAAAAGAATCTTTTAAAAATATTTCTTTTATATTATTAAACTTTATTTCTTTTATTCAATAGTACAACTCCATAATTATTTATATCTTGGATAATTAATGTATCCTCCTTTATGATTAATTTTTCTAATGCAACAACAGATTTTCTAAAATAATAATAATTTATAATAGAAAGTTGATAGAATAAACTAATTCAGCTATAAACATTAGTAAAAAGGGTAACAATTAAAGCTATTGCAATAGTAGGAATGATTAGCCAAATAATAAGGAAATTTTTCACTTTTCTTATATATTTATGATGGCTAATTGTTATTTCTATTTCTTTGTTACTGAAGTTTTCATCTCTATCATTTTCTTTCTTAACCTATTTTACATCATCTATTAATGAAATTTTATTTAATTTATAACTATCTTTTTGCAGTTTCTGTATCTTTTGCTAATTTAGATATTTCTTCTAAGCTATAATCTATGCTTTTTCTATTTCTTCTCTATATTTGTTGTTATGTCTTCATTATGAGTTATAATTGTACTATCTATACTAAAAGTATCCATCTAGGGAGGTGCTGCTTTTAATTGTTTTCCCAACTCCTCCAACAATTCTAACTCCACTAAACTCTCTATTACTATCAAAAATAATTTCTAGTCCTGCACTTAAAAGGTGCTGCAACTGTATAACTTCCTCCAAAAACAAAGAATGACCTTTTAAAATCCTCAACTGTATTAACATTCTTTAAAAACAATACTTCCAGAAATTCCTGCTCCTGTAGTTCCTAAACCTATTCCAATATCTGTTTGCCTTAACATATTTTTAATTCCTTAGAATTTTCATTGTAAATAAAATATTTTTGACCTACCTCCATTAACTCTTCCTCCAAATGCTGCTGACCCATTTTATTGATACTCCTACTGCCCAGTGTTCCTTATCTTTTCAGGTACTAACATTTTGTGCTTCTGCAAATTGTTGTTCTATATCTTTTTGATCCTTGTATCTATCTCTTGGGTTATTTAGATAGTCTGCTTTTCTTCTTCTTAAATACTCTATTCTTGTTTTCACTTCCTATCTTTTCTCTTGTAGGATTGATGTTTCTTCTCCATCCTTCATCATAAGTATTCATATGAGCTTTTCATGCCCAAATAATCTTGAGAAAGCTAAGTTTGGATCTGCTATATCATTTATTGAAAAATATATCTTTTCTCTTCTTTTAGCGCCAGTTTCTTTATCTTTTGAATCCACTGTAAAATGAATGGCTTCATCTGTTAATAAGACTTCGGGATTTTCTCCTTGATAGCCATTTTCTCTTAGATATCTTTCTACTAAATTTTGTGCTAATTTTTGTTTATCTTCAAGCTCAAATTTTCATCTTTTATCAAATTAAATTCTTTTTGATGTTCATCTTTAAATTTATCTAGTAAGACTCCTTCCATTGATTCTTTAAATTTCTTTTGATTTAAGATTTCTTTTAAGCTGCCCTAATTTCTTATAAAACATACTTTATTTCATTTCTCTTATCTTCTCCAATTAAATCAGTATGAAGCTCTGCATCTAAATGTCTTTTCTTCATCTTTTTGTTTTTCTTGTGCTTTACTAATATCTGTATTAAAATCCTAAGTCTTCTGCGCTTGTTTTCTTTCCAGATATTTCAAAAGTCAGTATTTATTGCAGTAGCTCTATTTATTTGTTCTTTATCTACTTTATCATGTTTTTATTGATGTATTTGGTACATCAGTTCCAATAGTTATTCCTCCACCAATATTTTTCATATTTATTTTTATCTTCTAAATCTTTTACTACTACTTTGTTAGCTGATACTTTTTAATCTTTTCTTTTTCACTTTTCCAGAACCTATTACAGCTCAATATTTGTTAGACTATCTGTATCTATTTTTCCACCATTTCTTGCTATTAATGTAGTTTGCTTATTTACCCATTCTTTTCTCCACTTCCTTTACTTCCATTAATATTTGCACTAAAATTAGATGGATTTGCTAAGTCTATACTAAAAGCTTCCTCCATATGAGCTATCTTTTCTTTCTGATTTATCTTGTTTTGCTTTCTATTACTACATTTTTGGCTTTAATATCTAATTTATCAGCTTCAACATTTGCACCAGATAGAGTTAAGTTTTTCTGAATTTGTTTTTAATTTTTCCTCCTACATTAACTGTTGAGTTTATATAGTTTGTTCCATTTCCTCTACCTTTTTGTTCCCTGCTTTTGATATTGATAAATCTGCTATCTTTCCTTTACTTAAATCTGCACTTAATCAATACCCATTTGTGAAGATGAACTAGATGATGTAAAAGTTTTTCTTCACTTGCCTTTTATTGTAATATCTTTTTAGCGCTTAAATCTAAATCATTTCCAACTTTTACATCAGTACCTGAAATAGTAATACTTCCATTTTTAGATTTAATATTCATATTTCTTCCAGCTACTAATGAACTTTTTCCACACTTTCATTATGTACTGATGATTTTTGATTTACTCTTGTTATATGAAATATTTGCTTTAAATACATCATTCATAATTTTTAAATTGTCATAACCTGCATCAGTTGCTCCTTTATAGTTTTGTATCTGCTATTGCTATTGTCGCTTTTTGCTCCATCTTTAATAGCTCCTACTACTTTTTGAAGCATTGTTTAATATATCATAGCTATTTCCTGAAAAATCTGTTAATTCCTTTATATTTTTTGCATTTTTCCAACAGTATTTACTTTGCAGAGTTTATTCCTACACTTGCCTATTCTTGATGAACTTTATTTTGTAGTATTATCATAACTATTATTTGCTGTTGATATTTCTACTCCATTATCTCCTGATATATTTACATCGTGCATAGATATCTACTGATTTAGCTTTTTACTTTATCTGTTGCTTCTATATTAATATCCTTATTTGATATTATTTGAGAAGCTGTTAGTTTACTATATCTGTATCTGATGAAAAATTTATCTTTTTCCATATGATACTGATATTCCTTTTGGACTAAAAGAACACTGAGAAGCCTTTTTAACTTCTTCATGTTTTATTATATGTAGCTACCTTTGTTAAAAAGAATATTGTTAATAATAAGATTGTAATTTTTATTGTAAGTGTGAAATTTATTTTCTTCATTTTTCTAATCCTATTCTTAAAAATTAAATATATTATAAATTCCAACATTCGAAATAAATTTTATCAAGACAAAAACTACACTCAAACCCTTAATAAAGGTGTAAGTGTAGTTCATAATTTTCAACAGTATTTGACAAACAACCAAAAATATTAATACACACTATTGGAAAAATAATAAATTATACCTGATACTAAAAATATTTTTATTATTTCTTTAAAGAAATTTAATGACAATTTTTATCTTTATTTTTTTGTAAAAAAATATTAAAGAGAGTATCCTATAATTATACTTCCAAATAAAATTAATAGTTTTATATTTTGACAAAAAGAAATAAGGCTCTTTAAAAAAATATAGAAAAATATTAAGATATTTGTTCCTATAAATAATATTTTTAGAATTTACTATTTTTATTCTTATATATGTATTCATTTCTTTTTTACTTCCATCAATAACATCTACTACATATAAATTAAGGAATAAAAATATTATAATGTATATAAATTCTATATATCTTATTTTCAATAAGAATAATAGGAATATTCATAGTATTAATAATATTATACAAATTTTAGAAATTTCATTTATTTTTATTTTTCATTATTCTCCTTCTGTAATATTTTCTTTGAATTTTATAAATACCTTTAATATTTTATCTGTATTTACCTATCTTGGTTCCTTTTCTTTTTAAAAAGGTGTATATATCTATAAATTTTTTATTATAAATATTCTCATATTTTTTTCTTTAAAAATCTTTTTCATTATAAGTTTTCATAGTAGCTTTATTCTTATCAATAACTATATAATGTCTTTTTCTATTTTATTAGTTTTATAATTATTCTCAAAATCATAACCTATAAAAATAATTTTTTATCTTCATATACCTCTTTTTATTCTAAAATCTCCAACTTGCCCTTCTGAATACATACCATCTTCTAAATCAATATAACCATAAAAGTCCTTATATCGCTAAAAACTTCATATTTTTAATATGATTTTATCAGTAAAAAAATATATTCATAATGTTGAAAATAATTAGATAATATAGTGGAATAAAAATATATATGAAAAACAATAAATATCAAAGATACTTCTTTTTAATATCACTTTTCATTATCTATTTCCAAAATTATCACCCATTATATTGGAATATCCAGCAATTGATTCATCATCAATATTCTTCAATCTATTTTCTAAAAAGTCCTGAAATTTCATCTAAACTGTTTACTTGCTTCTTTATGGTAACTATTTTAGGTTCTGTTCTCAAAACTAAATCCCTTTTTCCACCTTCATATTCTTTATTCAATCCTTGTTTTTGCAATTGAAGAATTATTTATATTTTTTAACATCTTCAAATCTATCAGTATACTGAAACATTACTGTTATATCAACATCATATTTACCATTTTTCCAATTTCTTCACACTACCATAAGTTGATTGAAACAATTTTGTATTACCAAAAAGAATAAAAATTCACGATTTCTCTGTAAAATTTGGATATGCTACTGTTGCTCCTCTTCTCTATTTTTCAAGGCTTATAGAAAAATAATCCTCACTTCCTAATTTATCTTTCCAATAGTTAGACACCTTAGTCAAATTCTGACTTGTTTCTGGAGCAGCCCATAAACTTTCCATATATTCAGGGTGCATATTCATCTAATATAAACATGTCTATATCATTATTATCTTTATCTTTTCTTTATGTATATAAAGATTTCTTATTTCATCTGTTGCTCCATAGATAACAAATAATTGAAAAGACCGAAATACTAATTCCTGCTCCATCAAATTCTTTAGCCATTTCAGTTAACATAGCTTCTTTTTCCTTTTGTTTTTAAATATTTTTATATATTCAGATTTTCTTTTCTTTATCTTTTTAAATTTTTCTATTCCATTAGCAATAGCTTTATCTGTATGTGTATAAACATCATATCCTGTTCCAACAGCTGCTGTAACTATTAAAAATTATTGCTGTTGCTGTTGCTGGATCATCTCAACATGTTCTCCAAAATCAACATTAGAATAATCTTTTCCATCACTTCTTTTAATCCTATGGCTTTATCATTCTTACTATATTGATTTTTAAAAGTAATCATTTGTTGGTCTTCCTAAACTTTCTAACCTTTTTCACTTCCATCTGGAACTAGCTTTTTGTCTTCCTTCAAACTTTCCTATTACATGGCTTTGTTCTTCTGCTATTGTTCCTATTACTCCTGCCTTAGTACTATTAGCTGGTGATTTAGTATTTACTAGAAATATAGTCTATTCCTGTTTTCTTATCCACATAAGCTGTTCCATCCTTTTTATATATTTCATTTCCATCTTTATCTATACCTATTAATTGTGGAGAGTTTACTTGGGTCTGTATAGATTACCTTTTACCTTTATAACCTAAATCTTCTGATACTCCTTCAAAAAGCTTTTGCTATATCTTCTTGATTTTCTGCTATTTTGTAATCTTGAATCTATTACATTATACATTATATATTGTTTTAGCTTGCCTTGTTTCTGCTAATTGTTGTAGTACATTTCTACTTTTCTTTTTCCTTGTGGATTTACTGTACTATCTACTGCATGATAAATATCATGGATTTCATTCTTAGCCTTTTGTATATCTTCTTTAAAAGGCTATCAGGATTTAGCTGCATAGTATTGTTTGAGATTCTACAAATACATTTGTCTTTTGTATCTCTCATCTTTGGTTACTTCTGTCATAGTATCCAAATCTCTTATTGATTTCATCTCCAGAAGATTTTGCCCTATCTCTACATTTCCTACAACAGTATTTTTGTTACTGATTCTAAATCTCTATTCGCATAGTTTACCCTACCACTTATTGGTTATGCTGACTTTGCGATAATGAAGGCCACCTTTTGTAGTTGTCTTCATCCTTATTTTCTAAGTTATGTCCTCATATTCATCTGTGTAAAAAGTAGTGGGTATCAGCAGGAGTGAATATTGGTTATGGAAGAAAGGTTTTAATAGATAATGCTTCTGATAAGTGTATCATCTTCTAAATCAAATATGATTCAAATGGAACTAGTTACCAAAATGGACTATTTGTAGAATGTAGATGAAGAACATAACAATACAAAAATATGACTCTTTCTGGCTTTTAATCAAGTAGGAGGAAAAAGTTACAGTGAAATATACAAAATCTTACTATTGAAAGTAAACAAAAATCATCTACAACAACAGGAAGTACAAAAGGTGGAAGTATAGGATTTGACCAAATGGAATGCCAACTTCAATAAGTGCAAACTATTCACAAACAAATGGAGAAAATATATAGATGACCCTACAACTTTCATAATAGGAAATGGAAGTAACTTAAAAGTAGGTAAAGTTGAAAATACTGCTGC
>BNJS01003397.1_pt1 | contig 132754 bp, 177 predicted proteins | sample 8540461 | NCBI WGS metagenome assembly BNJS01 (sample SAMD00202454, study PRJDB9452) | human saliva metagenome | isolation source: human saliva | place: Japan
ACATGGTTTCAAATGACATTACATTTGAACTGTAATGAAATCACACTGATCATTTAATCACCCTTAATTTTAATTATAACGGAATAATTGCTGGGAAGAATAAAACGCTTGATGTATTTAAAAGAAATAAATATATGCCGATGGTAGCTAATATTATAATGACAAGCTATCTTTTAACAACTCATATGAGCTGGTGAAGCTTCATAAATGTGTAGTGATATCTCATCCTACATAGAGGCATGCAGTCAGCATAAGACATTACTATATTTTCATTCCACGCTAAATCTTTTATGTGACTGTGGTATGTTTTATATTATGCTGTATTATTATAATAGTAAAGCAAGGAAGAGAGACAATAGAGAAAAATCTGGAGTTGAAATATTCTGAGATAGCAAATACAGATTTGCAAAGGACAAATGAAGAACTGAGAAGTCTTTTGATGGACAATGCAAGACTTGCAGAGTATCAGAGGAGAAACCGTATTGCCAGAGAAATTAATGATACTTTTAAAGTTACCTACAGGGCTTGCGGCAGGTATAGATGCTCGTATAGCATTGGCAGGAGATGACAAACTGCTCTGAGAAATCAGCTGGATCTGCTCAAAGCGTTGGTGAACGGTATAAAGATATCAGAACGAGTGTCAGCTCATTAAGACCGGATGCACCTGAAAGACTCAATCTTAAAAGTGCCATAGAAGAACCTGTAGAGAATACAAAAGGGTTGCCGGTAAATATAAACTTGATTGTGATATCATTAATCTGAAGTTTGATGAAGACGAAGAGATGGCCATATACAGTGATAGTACAGAAAAGTCTTACAATGCTATAAGGCGGAAGGAAAAAAATATAGATAACAATTAAGAAACTATGGAAGCATCAATCTTTTGATATGTATGACGGAATAGGATGCGAAAATATCAAAGCGGGATTTGACCAGGCATATCAGAGAAAGAGTAAATATGTTAAAAGGACAGGTAAATTTCGTGCAGTGAAGAGGGCTTTGTTGAAGCTATGATACCGATAAGATGGGAGAGGAATATGATTAAAGTTTTAATTGCAGATGATCAGGAGCTGATAAGAGAAAAAGCTTAAAGATAATCCTGATGCAAAACTCGATATAGAGGTAACGATGCCGTGTCTGACGGACTTGAGGTAATAAGGAGGCGAGAAAATAAGCCCGATATACTGGATATAAGAATGCCGAGACTTGACGGAGTGTCATGTACCAAGATCATAAAAGAAGGTTATCCGGATATAAAGATCATTATACTCACCACATTTGATGATGATGAATATGCTTTTAACGCTTTAAAATATGGAGCCAGCGGTTATCTTTTAAAAGGTATAAGCATGGACAGCTCAGAGGCGATAAATACGGGTATATCAGACAGCAATGATAACCCGATATTGCTTCAAAGGTTTTAAAGTTTTTCTCAAAAAACTGGCTGTAAACAATGAAACCATACATGTAGATTCCGGAGAATGTAAAAACTTACAAAAGAATGAATGGGCCATAATAGAAGAGGTGGCAAAGGGAAGAGCAATAAAGAAATTCGCAAAAGGATTTGAGCCAGGAAGGTATGGTAAGAAATTATTTATCAACGGTCCTGATAAACTTGAACTCGTGACAGAAACACAGCTATTACATGGGCACAGGGCAGAGGTGAACTTTGAGAAAGAAAAGTAAACTGTGGGACAATTCTTTTGGCAATACCGGCATATTTTTTTTTTACATATGCAGACCCAAAGAAACAACAGTAATAGAATTTGGCTATGTTTAACGGCAGTAATTGATGTTGCTGCACAGGAGAGCTATTCCGTTATTGACAAAGTTGACAGAGAAAGTTTGAGAATGAACATAAGGTGTAAAGATAAAATATATCGGCGAATACAAAAAGATGACTACAGCGAATGGATGGCCGAGAATATTGAAGGATGAATGTCGGATATTTTTATGGTTTGGATGAGGATTTTGAAAATTATATAAATCTGGGGCTTATAGAAAATCTTGACAGATATGTCTTGGAAGACAAAGATTTTGATATAAATAAAATATTACAAATGAAATGTGCAAATTCCGGAGTTTTTCTCGGGTCATAGATATGCTCTTCCATGTGAGCCATGCCTACTCTTATGTTTGAAAACCGCACTGCTTGAAAAGCTGTACGTTGATATACGGGAAACGACTACACATTTGATGATTTTTACAGAATGTGCAGAATGATAACTTTTGGACAGGGATCTGACGGCAGTCCCGGATTACTTTCGGAATATACAACATGACTGGATAAATGCGGCACTTTCAAATAATGTTGTGCTTTTCAAAAGACGGAAAGAAGTCATATTTCAATCAGGAGAAGTTTGCAGAGTCTATACGATTTGTACAAAAGTCTGGTCAGTTAAACGGCAAGAAGAATATAACAAAAGAGCAGTTTGACAGCGGTAAGGTGGCTTAGTCAGATGTCACTATGCCGAATATGGGACTTATAAGTCATATCCTTACAAGATATATATCACCGGCTTTGCGTGGGATTGCACACCGATGCCGGCAGGAAAATCAGGAACAATGTAAGTATGATTGACAGTCTGGATATCATGCGATAAGCTCAAAATCAAATAAGAAGAAACTGGCATGGGAATTTCTAAAACACTCACCCATGATCAACCGAAACACAGCAGACATTGTATATCGAGATGCCTGTAGCATCGGTACTTAAAGAGGTTATGGAAAGTAAGGAGTCGGAGAATATCTTTAAAGAAGACGAAGATATAATAGATTCGAGACTTATATGCCATATACTTGAGAACGGTATAGCAAAACCGAAATTCATGGTTATGGAAGGAGCGATATTCTGGCGGATTCAAAAATTTCAAAGCTGAATCTGGGAGATGATATAGAAAATGCATAGAATATTGTCAAAAGACAAAATGAGCAAATATTTGTTACAAGAAAGGGGAAAGGAATGAAAAGATCACAAATTAACAGCATCATAAGAGAGATGGAGGAGTTTATAAAGAGAACGGTTTTAATCTGCCGCCGTTTTGCAACTGGACTCCAAAGGATTGGGAAAACAAGGGGCATGAATATGATGAAATAAGTAGATAATATGCTCGGATGGGATATCACAGACTTCGGACTCGGAGATTTTGATAAGATAGGTTTCGGGCTTATCACACTCAGAAACGGGAACAGGAACAGAAAAGTATAAAAAGTCTATGCGAGAAGCTTATTCTTAAGAGATAATATGATGGCACTCTATGCATTTCCATTGGTTTAAATCGAGGATATTATAAAACAGAGGGTGGCGGTACACTTTATAAAAGTATGCAATGATGACGGTCAGGGTGACTTGCTGACTCGGGATGTACTTATAAAACTCAGACGGACGATCATACTATGCAAGGCGGGAAGTCTTGTAAAACTTTGCCGGGAGAGTATCACCATCTGGCCACATCAATACCATGAGTTCCATGGGAGTCGGAAGCGGAAGTGTGTTATAGGTGAAGTTTCCCTCAATGTAATGATGACAATATAGATAACAGATTCTGTGAAGATATAGGCAGATTCTGGAGATAGAAGAGGACGAAGAGCCGTAACAGACTGCCGTGTGTAATGAGTATCCGGAGACAGGATTGAGGGAAATGTTGAGTAGAAAATAACAAGTTATGTAAAATCTCTTTGTGATACTATTTATAGATAGGGGATTTTGTTATTTATAGAAGCATAATTATATCAGGAGAGTATAGTGGAATTAAAAATTAGAAATGTCGGGAAAATAGATCTCGGCAGATATAGAAATTAAAGGTATTACAATAATAGCAGGACTGAACGGCACCGAAAGAGTACGGTTAGTCGTAGTTTATTTGCAATGTTCCATTCTATTCAGTAATATGATCCGTAAAGTGAAATTAGAGAGAATTTGGCTATTAAAAGGTTGTTTTTACTTTCACAACACTTTGCAGATGGCTATGTTATAGATGGAATGGATAAAAAGATTGAAGAATTACCATCTATTTTAGCAGGAGAAACTGATGAAAATATTATTCGTGACATCTTGGTAAGAAACTGTAATATGCCTAAATTTGTGGATGATGTAATCCGGGTATTATAAAAATAAACGCTCCCAGATGAATTACTTTAAAAACGAAATTATACTCAGAAATTTTCTTAGATGAATTTAATGGACATATTACAAATATGAGCGTAGTCGTAAAAGATAGTAAAAATAGAATTAAAAATAAAGGACTTTTAAAATATGTCAATAATAATGATGAATTATTAGAGGTAAAAGAAAGAAAAAGAGCTGGATCATGAGATTGCATATATTGATGATCCTTTTATAATAGACTTTCATAATTTTTAGAAAAGATGGTGAAACCAACTCTCATTTCTTAGGACGCGTGATACTACTAATCACAGAAGGTCATTGCTGTCGCATTAGTATGAATAATCAAAAGCTTTAACATTAACAGATAAGGGCTAATTTAAAAAGATAAATTGACATTAGTTTTCACAAAAATCAATAATATATTAGGTTCAGATGTGGCATTGTTTGAAACCAATAACGATGTGCATGTCAAGAGGCACAAGAACTAAAGGGTTATCTTAGATAGTTTATCGTCAGGTACGAAAAACATTTTATTTGATTAAGCAGCTTAATAGATAATGGAACTATAGTGCAAAATGGAACTTTAATACTTGATGAGCCTGCAGTTCACTCTTCATCCTGATTGGCAGGTTACGCTGGCTGAGGTCATAGTACTCACTACAAAGAAGATGGGACTACATATTTTTGATCAAATCACTCATAGTCCATATTTTTGCACGCGCGATTGAGGTGTCTGCCGAGTATGACACAGAAGATGTAGTTAAGCTACTACCTTCATATAATGAGGGTGATAATGCAAGAATGAAGGATGTTACTTTTAATATCTCTGAAATTTATAAAGTATTGTCCGCCCGTTACAAAGAATTGAGAATGAGGGATATAATGATAGAGATTAGTGACAGAATTGAGAGAGAAATATTTATAAAACAAAAATCTTTATTCGAAGTGTCTTTGGATGATTCGGATGAAAAATCCCTGTTAATATGGTCGAGTATTGATAGAGATATTTCAAAAAGATATTGTAATGTGATTTTGATGATGTAAAAACCGATTTCTGCAGAAAGTTTTCATAAATCTAATGAGGTTTTTAAATCAGCAGATGCATTGCTTTTATAGTGAAACTAAAAACAAACTTATATTTGTAGAATTTAAGAATGGTAAGGTTAGAGATGTTAAGACGAAAACTTAAAGATTCACTTTGTCTAATATAGTAGATGTAGATCTTAAATTCTGCAGCAAATATTTAGAATATATTGTGGTATATAATTACGATAAGAAGTATGTTGAACAGGAAAAAGGTAAATACAGAAAAAGAAGAGCAAAAACAAGTCCCAGTCTCTTAGTAGGAATATATAGAGGGATTTGTAGCCAATTTTAGCTGCAAAAAGATGAAATTATTCTGTGGGATTTGAACAATGAGGATTAAGGTGTATCAAATGTCCATCGTACACTGTTCAAGAATTTATAGAGATTATAAGAACGAATTAAATAATAAATAAAAATTCATTATACCATTCAACATTATATTGACTATTTAATGCATAAGTAGTATCATAAAACTAACAAAAACGTTTTTGGAGATTGGATTTTGGAGAATATTCGGCGTGGCATCTATAAAAGAAGTAGCTGTGGCTGCAGGTGTTTCCGTGAGCACAGTATCGCGAGCCCTAAACGGTTATACTGGATGTGAGAGATACAAGAAAGAAGATAATGGATATTGCGCAGGAACTTGGTTACAGTCAAGTCAGTGCAAGAAATCTTTCATCAAAAAGAAAGAGAATGTCGCTATACTTATCTCTCGGTTTGGGAAGTAACAGCCCTGTGGATGAGTTTACGGGTACTGTTTTTGAAAGGTCTGAATTCACATATACAAGGTAAGGGACATGACTCATAGCTAGGCAGGTATTTTTCTTTAAGATGCAGGCAAATCAGAAATTATCGAATTTTTGTAGAGAATACAGTCTGTTCAGGGGTTATACTGTGATTAAAACTTGGAGATCCTTATATTGAAGAAATAAAACATACAGATATACCATGTGTAGGTATAGATATAAAGCTTGAGGAAAGATGGGAGCATCCGTACTTACAAATGATATTGAAGCTTTCAGGAAATTACGAAAACTATGCTATAGAAAAAGGATTTTCACAGCTTGTACTGTGTAAAGGAAAGAATGAGGCTTCAGTTACACATGAGAGGTAGCGGTTTTAAGGAAGCACTTAAGGATAAAGGGTATTTCACAAAAGAGGTGGATGTTCTGGATTGTAGATTTGATGAAAATCTGCATTATAAAAAGTGAAATCATATATAGAAAAAGCATAAGAAAAATAAAGGAAGGACTTTTGTATGTATAGGAGTGATCTTATGGCTAGCTAGTGGCGGCAAAGGCAATAGAGGATCTAGGTTACAGTGTAAGGGACCTTATTATTACAGGATTTGATGGTCTACAGCTTTTAAATTATATTAGGCCGAGGATAGCTACAATAGATCAAAAATATAGTAAAAAGGCTATGAGGGTATGCGTTTTACTTATGAAGATAATAAAGGAGAAGATATACCAAGAACAATATATGTAAAAACATAGACTTATAGAAGGTGAGTAAATTTTAGTTTAAGGAGGGTTTTATAATGAAACTGAAAAAACTTTTAAAGTCAGGAATAGCACTTGGACTTTGTTTAGGGCTTTCAGCATGTTCGGGAGGAGGAGCTTCATCAAACACATCAGGTGAATCTTCAAAAGGCGGTAGAGTCCGGAGATTCAAAGGAGACTAAGACTGAAGCATCCGAAAGGAAAGTGAACTTAAGATCCCTACATATTTGGCAGGAGAAAAATGATAGGTGCTACATTCTTCCTACCGCAGGTGGAGAGATTTAATGAAAAATATGCAGGCAAATATAAGGTGGTTGTTGAAGAAGTTGTACAGGATTCTTATGCGGAGAAAATCAAGCAGCTTGCGGGACAGAATAAGCTTCCTACATTGGTACATTCACGGGTTCAGGTGGTATAGACACACAGTGGTTTACGCTAGGTTATTCTTGACAATGATATGGCATATGATTTGACAGATTTCGCAAAAGAATATCCTGATGTTTCATCTTCATGGATAGAAGGTTCGAAGGAGTTTTGTACAGTCGACGGAAAGATTATTTGTAATCCGCTTATAGTGTTAAGACCTATAGGATTATATTACAATGAGTCTCTTTACAAGCCTGAGAAAGATATAAGAGATATGAGTATGGATGAGTTTATTTCAGGTCTTGGCGACAATAAGCTGGCATTTATGACATCTGAAAATGCATGGACTTCATCACTTATGCTTGCTGCTCTTGTTGCAAACGAGGAAGGTGGAGTGGAACTCTTAAATAATAATACAAGTGAAAAGCTTTTGGGATTACAATACTCCTGCAATGGTAAACGCTGCTAAGCAAACTACAAAAACTTTTACAAAAACAATGCATCAAGCAATACTGTAGGTGCGGCTTATGCAGATGCGGCAAATGCATTTATGAGCAATAATGCGGCTTTAATTTGTAACGGTTCATGGATGGCATCAGAGTTTAATGAGGATGCAAAGGATAAGTGGAGTAACGGCTTTTGACGGAAAAGATGTAAAGACAACCATATATCCGGGAAATGTTGCACTTGCAAACCCTAAGGCATATGGAGATTTCTGGATATCAAATGCGGCAAGTGATGAGCAAAAAGAAGCTGCAAAGGCATTCCTTGCATTTAGAGGATCAAAAGAGGAGATTGAAGCTTACATTTTGGCAGAGGGTGGAAATGCTCCAAATATTAAACACAGCGAAGATTTCCTAAATAAACTTAAAGAAAATAATATATTATATCAACTTGATCAGAGTATGAATGCGGATACAAAATTCGTAGCCACTCTTGAGATATATTACCGCTTCCATGTAGCTGATACAGAGTTTGGAAAAACTTCTTCCCTAAGTTAATTGACAACTCTTTGACACCGGAACATATCTCTGTGCCGAGCTGACAAAGAAGGCACAAGAGGCTAAGCAATAAATATTTTGTATGCTCCCTATATAGGGAGCATATTTTAGAATAAGGAGGACTTTGATGAGTTCAAAGAGGAAAATGGCTGCAAGCAAACTTGAACGTAAAACTATAAAATGGATTTATTTATTTTTACTTCCCTCTTTATTGTATTTGTAACCTTTTATATACAACCTATATTTACAGTTTTTCTACACCTCGTTCACAAAGTGGGACGGATTTAATAAGCCGAAATTTATCGGTTTAACAAACTATATAAATATGTTCGGCAATACGGCATTCAGATATTCTTTGAAAAACCCTGTTGCTATGGTCAATTATAGCGGCTGTACTTCATGTAGGTTTTGGAGTATTGGTGGCTTTTTGCTATATTTAAAAAGCCTTATGGCTGGAAATTTACCAGAGCGGTTTTTATGATACCTAATGTAATAAAGTGCCGCTGCATGGGCAGATGATTTACAGATTTATGTTTCATGATGACATGGGTATGATAAATAATCTAATCAGAAAATTTAATCCTGATTTTCATGTGCAATGGTTCTATCAGTCACCCTTTGCTTTTATAGCAGTAACTTTAACATGGCTCTTTTATGCGGTAATCGTAACATTGATAGTATTAAATGATTTGTTTGCAATACCGAGCGATCTGTTTGAAGCTGCACGTGTTGACGGTGCCTCGACTTTCAACTTATAAAATATATACAACTTCCTCTTTGCAGAAATGCGATAGGAACTTCCATCATAGCCTCGATTACAGCAAGAGTGGCAATGTATGAGCAGATAGCTTTGACAACAGCAGGCGGACCGGGAGATGATACAATGAATTTACCGGTCATACTGGTAAAATCTATAATGGATCTAAAGTACGGGTATGCAAATGCAAACGGTGTTATAATGTTTGTTTTGGGATTGTTCATACTGTGGCTCATAAATAAATTGTTCAAAATGAATGAAAGTGTATATTAAGGAGGGCTTTTTAGAATTTAAAAACAGCGGAAAAAAATTTTATCAAAAGTATTTACTTATATTTTGCTTTTTATTTACTGTGATAATTTCTGTTTTTCCAATCATATGGGTTGTAATGTCGGCATTTAAAAGACAATGCAATGATCTTATCGGATCCTTTTGCACTGCCGAAACAGATAAAGCTTTGAACCTTTTGTATACATATTTTTCAAAATATGATTTTTGCAAGATATTTTTATAAACTCATTTTTAATATCCGTAAGTTCCACATTAATAGCACTTATAATTTTTGCAATGGAAGTTACGTACTTGCAAAATATGTGAGTTTCGGGAAAAAAATCTGGTTTTCATATATATACAGTCACATTGCTTGTGCCTGCACAGTCAAAGGCGCAACCAATCTTTTCTCTTATCATGAAGCTTGGACTTTATGACAATATATAGGGGGAGTGGCGCTGGTATATGTTCCATGGGACTTGCAATATCAACTTTTATATTAAAACCTGCATTTATGGCTGTTCCGAAAGTCTTTTGGATGAGGCGGCGGTTATAGAGGAGCAAACTTTTTTACAGTATTTTGGAAAATAAATCTACCGCTTGCAAAGGGAGGACTTGCTACAGCAGGGATTTTAATGTTTTTAGGAAACTGGAATGAATACTTCTATGCTTCCATACTGACATCATCAGACAGTACAAGGACTTTGCCTCTTGCATTACAGTTTTTTACAGAGGCATTCTCATATAACTATCCGAGGCTTTTTGCGGCATTAACCGTAGTTATATTACCGGGAATAATACTGTATATTTTGGCACAAGAGCAGGTACAGGCTTCTGTAGCAAGCTCGGGAATAAAGGGTTAGAGAGGATTATTATGCAGCAGTTGGAATATAAAGGCACTGGTAATCAAAGAATGTTTTTTTGAGAGAAAAACATAAAATAAGTTTGAGGCAATATTTACACAGGAAACGGATATCTTGGAATCAGAAATGCACTCGAGAGAGCATTATGTGGGTGAAAATAAGAGATACTTTTATAACCGGAACATTTAATAAGGCATCTGAGGAGGAAGTAACGGAACTTCCGAATATTGCGGATGTAAGTGCAGTTAAGATTGTTGTAGACGGTGAAGAGTTCAGCCCTGACAGAAGGAAATATTATCTCATATGAAAGATTCCTCGACTTGAGTACAGGTGAGACGCAAAGAAGAGTCGAGATGGGAAAAGTAGGTACAAAACTTAATCTTGTATTTAGACGTTTTGTATCTCTTGATAATGAACATATGTACAAAAGAAATAGAACTACTCTGTGACAGAGATGCAAATATTATTATAGAAAGCGGAATAGACGGTTCTAGTAACAAACAGTGGTGCCATGCACTTTGAAGATATACAAAGACAGAGTGTTTGAAGGCAAATATATGAGTATATGCCAAAAACAACTCAGTCACATGTAAAGGTGAGTTCAGTGGGCTGTTTGCAGTCTAAATAAGGAGGCTGCTGTAATACCTGTTATGGGAAGAAGAACTCTTACAAACAGATACAGTCTTAAAATCAATGCAAATGAAAAAGCTTGAGTTTGAAAAAGTCAACATTCTTTTCGGAAAGAGATAAAGGAATTTACACATTTAGAGGGAGAGAAAAGGCTTGAAGAAATAAAAAGAGTCGGCAAAGTTGATACGTGAACTTGAGGTATCAAGTTATGATGAACTTTTTCAAAAGAAGCGAATCAAAAGTGGAAAGAGTATTTTGATAAAAAGTAAAATAGATATCGGGACAGACGATAATTATATAAAAACCTCAATTAATTTTGCACTCTACCATTTAAGGATAATGGTAAAGCAGATGATAACAGAGTGGGTATCGGTGCAAAGGCTTTGAGCGGTGAAGGATATAAGGGGCATTCTTTCTGGGATACAGAGCTTTTTATACTTCCCTTACTTTACACATACACATCCAAAGATTGCAGAACACTTCTTGAATATAGATATCATAATCTTTACGGTGCCAGACTTAAAGCCAAAGAAAACGGCTATGAAGGTGCAATGTATCCATGGGAATGTGCATGGGTGGATGATGGAGAGGTAACTCCGCTTTATATGGAGTGCCGATATAGTAACGTGAAATAACAAAGGTTTGGACAGGACTTATAGAACATCATATCAACAGCCGATATAGTGTATGCGATAGATTATTATCACAGAGTCACGAATGATGATGATTATAGGAGAAGTACGGATATGAGATAATTTTTTGATTCTGCACTTTTTGGGCAAGCAGACTTGAATATATATAGAGATAAAGACAGATATGAGGATAAGAAATGTTATGAGGACCCTGACGAGGTATAAGGAACATGTAGATAATAATGCATATACAAATTATATGGCCGCATATACTATGAGACGACTATGAAAAAGTATGAATATCTAAAACCGAGAATAAGAAACTTTTTGATGTTTTAGATTCCAAACTTGATTTAAAAATATATAAAAGAGTGCATAGAAAAGAGATTACCGAAACTTTACTTACCTCTACCAAATGAAGAAGGAATAATTCCACAGTCGGACACATTTTAGGATTAAAAAGCGATATAAGTAAATATAAAAATTCCGATGAAGTACTTGTAGTTTATAATGACTATAATACAAAACAGCTTAATGAGTATATGGTGTCCAAACAGTCGGATACAGTTATGCTTTTGTATTTATTCAGAGATTTATTTGACACGGAAACAAGAAAAAGAATTTTGTATTTCTATGAAGATAAGACTTTACATGATTCATCATTAAAGTAAGTCTACTCATGCTATTTTAGCAAATGAGTTTGATTTTTGAAGAATTGTCCTATAAGCTCGTTTAAAGGAGCTATAAAGTTGGACATGGGGACAAATATGAAGTCATCTGAGTGAAGAATATACACAGTGCCTCAATAGGAGGATATGGGCTGTATATGTATTTGGATTCGGCGGTGTAATGATATAAAAAGGTCTAAGCAATCCATTTCTGCCCAAGGATGGGATCAGAGTTTCCACTGGTTTTTATAAAGAGGAACAAGTTTAAGAGTCCAGAGTGGGAAAAGAATAATGATGTGAGTATACAAAAATTTACAGAAACAGCGTGAGAGTTTGTATGTGAAAGGAGAGAAACTCCTCATTAAATAAAGGGGTAGTCACGGTAATGGATAGAAAATATAAAAGGTATAATATTTGACCTTGACGAGAGTAATATGCCATACAGACAGGTATCACTATGTGGCTTGGAAAAACATGGCAGACAGTTTGGGTATATATTTTGATGAAGAAATAAATAACAGACTCAGAGGGTAGAAAAGCCGTATGGAGAGAGCCTGGAAATAATACTTGAAAAGGTCTGATAAAAAGTACAGCGATAAGGAAAAAGAAGAGTTTGCGAGATCATGGCTGTGCAAAGAACTTTTAAATGAGATGAGTAAGGAAAAGACCCATGATGAGTTAAAGACACTTTAGAATATTTTTAAAACAAAGGGGATATAAGACGGCAATAGCTTCATCAAGTAAAAATACAAAAGCTTATACTTTCAAAGTTAAATCTTATTGATTTTTGATATTATAATAGACAGAAATGAGTATAAAAATATTCAAAAGCCTGATAAGGAAGTGTTTGAAAAAGCAGGGATGGGACTGAAACTTTTACCAAATGAATGTCTGGTTGTTGAAGATGCAGCTTCGGGAGTAGAGGGGCAATAAGAGCGGAATGCAGGTTGCAGGAATAGGGGATGCAAAAACTCAGTGATGTGAGTTACAGTTTGGAAAAGCTTTGAAGATTTGCAAAAAGTATTGTATATAGAAAGAGAGAAAAATGGTAAAATACAAAGGCGGCAGAGGCTTCAATAATTAAAGGAATAATTATCGTATAAGTATTCTTACCGACAGACTTATAAAGGTTTGAATACAGTAAAAATATATTTGTTGATGAAGGACGGCGGCTGTTACAAACAGAATGTTCCCGAAAGCGAAATTTGATGTTTTAGACAGTGAAGACAAACTGGTTATGAGTTACAGATTATCTAAGAGTAATATATGATCAAAAAGAATTCTCAGGTGAAGGCTTGAGGATTAATGTAAGCGGAAATTACGGAACAACTTCAAGTGTATGGCATTATGGAGATAAGAATGAGAGTTTAAAAGGAACAACCAGAACTCTTGATGCCATAGACGAGAGCAACAAGAAACTTGGAGAGGAATTGTTTCCAAAGGCAGATGTGGTCTGTGGTGGATGACAGCAATTCCATGCTTATAACAAGGACGGATTTAAATTAAGACCTGACACTGAAGCAATAGATCTCTACTTCTTCGGATATGGACTTGATTTTTGACAGCATTGAAGGATTTTCTATACTCTAGCGGAGAATTACCTCACATGCCGAGATTTACACTTGGTAACTGGTGGAGCAGATATTATAAATACACTCAAAAGTCTTATCTGGAGCTGATGGACAGATTTGACAGTGAGGATATTCCGTTCAGTGTGGCGGTTATCGATATGGACTGGCACATTACTGATGTGGAAGGAAGATTCGGTACAGGATGGACAGGTTATACATGGAATAAGGAACTTTTCCCAAGTCCAAAAAGATTTTCTAAGTGAACTGCATACAAGAGGATATAAGGTCTTACTGAATGTACATCCGGCAGACGGTATAAGGGCATATGAAGATGCTATAAGGATATGGGAGGAATTTATGGGTGTAGATATTAAAAAGGAAGAACCTGTACTTTTTGATATTGCCGATGATAAATTCGAGAAGGATATTTTAAACATGTTCATCATCCACTTGAAAAGCAGGGAGTCGATTACTGGTGGATAGACTGGCAACAGAGGGAAAATTCAGGACATAAGGGACTTGATCCGCTATGGCTCTTTAAACTACTTTCACTATAAGGATTCAGAGAGAGAAGACCGTGGAAGAGGTCTTATACTTTTCGAAAGATATGCGGAGTGGAAGTCATCAAATATCCTATAGGTTTTTCGGGAGATACCACTTATCACATGGGAAAGTCTTGATTTTTCAGCCGTATTTTACAGCTACAGCATCAAATATCGGATATGCATGGTGGAGTCATGATATAGGCGGACATATGAACGGTATAAGAGATGATGAGATGTTTGTCAGATGGGTACAACTTGGAGTATTCTCACCGATAATGAGATTGCACAGTACCTGCAATGAATTTTCCGGAAAAGAACTTGGAAGTACAATCAGATTGCCGAAAGAATAGTTAAAAGATATTTGAGACTTCGTCACAGACTGATACCATATCTTTATACCATGAACAAAAAGAGCAAATGTGGATAAGCTTCCTTTGATACTGCCACTTTATTACTATGAGCCTGCAAAATGATAAGGTTTATAATTATAAAAATGAGTATTATTTCGGAGAGGGATCTGATAGTATGTCCTGTGACAAGAAAAATTGATGCAGAGAGCGGATTGGCAAAAGACCAGGATATGGCTTCCGGAGGGTGAATGGTTTGATATCTTTACCGGAGTAAGATATGAGGAAATCGTGAACTTGAAATCTACAGAAATCTGGAAGATATCGCCGTATTTGCAAGAGAGGAAGTATTTTACCTCTTGATGCAAATGTAAGTACAAATGAGATATCAAGTCCTGCAGAAATGGATCTGTTTATTTTTGCCGGTAAGGACGGAGAGTTCACTCTTGCCGAAGATGAAAAGGAATTTAATACTTATGTCGAGTCTGACTGGGCATATACAGGATATGAGATTCTGGAGGGCAATGCAAAGAGAATATTTAGAATAAACCCTGTTTCGGGAAATAAAAATGCTGCAAGGGAGAGAGAAGATATAATCTCTATTTCTACGGTGCAGGAAAAGAAAGTGAATTTGATATTTTTACTCGATAAAAAGAAAATAGAACCTGTAAGTATTGAATATGATGAAACAAAAATGTTTTAATTATAAGATTGTCGGAGATTTCTCATCATCTGCTTTAGAAGTGGAGAATTGATGATAAAGAAAGCCCTTCACATAGCAGTATACAGAGCAGAGTATTTGATATGCTTAATAAGGCACAGATGGAATATGATTTAAAAGACAGCTGTAATGGAGGTGGTACGAAAGTATAACTCTCAAAAATGCGTGTGAATTAATTGGTGAAATTTACTGTGTATGTGAAAACGAGTTTGTTAGAGGAGCTATAATAGAGCTTTTTATCTGCAAAAATAGAGAATGCAATAAAGAAGAAAGTGAAAAAGTATTACAGACTGCTTTGTAATGAGAGTATCATGAAGTGGGAAAAATAAATTTTTAATTGTATAGATAATAACATGAAAAATGTTAGAATATAATATATATTATTGAGAGAGTATTGGTCACATGGAGAAATAATGAGATATACTGAAAGCTACTATAATCTAAGCCATGGGACAGATATTGCATCTGCAGAAGATATTAAAACCAATGGCTTCACTTTAAGAGGAGATAAGACAAGTTGGTGTGGAGAAGGTGTATATTTCTATGATATAAAGGCGAAAAGCCTGGTGGGCAGCTAAAAAGAAAATGCAATGAGTTAAAGCAAAGGGCAAAGGTAGTATTAAGGCAACAGTTATTTTTAGCTGATATAGAAGATATATACAAGGATGAAACATTTGACTTAAGGGGTAAAAAGACGTGGACGATTTTGAAAGCTTTGTCAATTCAACGTTATCAGATGATTATAAAATTATTATTGAAGGAGTTGATGATGAAGTAGAGAGGAAAAATTTTATTGAGGTCTATGTTGATTTCGTTTTTATGCTGAAGAAAAACATTACAGGTTGATAATAGGTAATTTTAAACAACGGCCACAACCATTATATGAGCACACAATTGAGTTTGCAGATTCATTAGACATGGTTTTTGGAGTAGAGACAATATATTGTGTAAAAGATACCGGTATAATCAGCAATATTCGAATAGGAGGTAAGCAGGGTGAATAGTTTGATGGACAAGTTTATAATGTATGCGAAAGAGCAGTTTGGATATGATATTTCACTGACAGAAGCTGATACTCCGGATACATTTGAGTCATTATTTGGAGTAAGCTTCATCGCAGAAGAAGAAAATACAGCAGTATCCTATGATGAAAAAAATTTATATAAGAATGATTCAGCTATAGTAGCTAATATGGATACAGTATATTTAGATGATGGTTGTATACAACAGGATATTGGCTTAGCTGCTTAGTGAGGTGAGAATGGATATTAAGGACATTAGATCAAGCCTACAAATGAAGAACTTTTTATTTTAGCAAATTTTTCATTTGTGAGGGATAAGGTTATTAAAAATGGTGAACTTAATGCAGATATAAAGAAGGTATCATTCCTATCGGTAACCATGAATACAATGTAATATTGACAACTAAAATTGAGAAGGATGATATGAACATAGAATTGGTAGCGGAAGCACAATTTTTATATGAGTCGGAGGATCATTCAAGAGAAGAGTCAATAATAAATACAAATACGGTTGCGATAATGTTTCCATTTATTAGAAGTCAAGTTACCCTATTGACATCGCAGCCCGGTATGGCTCGATTATACTTCCGCCGATTAATACGCAGAAGTTAAAGTGATATATAGTATATCTAAAAATAGTATTAAAAATAGTTTGGCTTTTATTTTAAGCCGGACTATTTTTAGTTTATTAAAGGAGGAGATTTTATGTTAGTATTTCATTATCCGAAATGTTCAACTTGTGAAGGCAAGAAAGTGGCTAAGAGATAAAAATGTGGAGTTTACGGAGAAAAATATTGTGGAGGAGACTCCAAGTGTGGAAGAGTTAAAGAAGGTTTTGGAGTATTCAGGCCTTCCTATAAAGAAGCTTTTTAATAGAAGCGGTATGCTCTACAGAGAGCTGAATATCAAAGAAAAATGGATACTATGAGTGATGACGAAAAGCTTAAACTGCTTGCAGAAAAACGGAATGCTCATAAAAAGACCTATAGTTTTGGGAGATGATTTTTGCTCTGGTAGGGTTTTTAAGGAGAGTGAGTGGGGAAATAAATGGCAGTAAAGTCATAGGATTGAATTTATAAAATAATAAAGCATAGAAAGCTTTAGAAAAATAATTTCAAAATAAATATTTTTATTGAAAAACTATTCAATGAGTGATATTCTAAAGCTTATAATTATATGATGGAGGGTCAAAGATATTTGACCCTCTTGGTAATATCTCTACAAAAAGGAGGCATTATGAGAAATTTAGATAAGTATAAGGGAGTCATTCCGGCATTTTTATGCATGTTACGATGATAACGGGGAGATTAGTCCTGAGAGAGTAAGAGCTCTTACAGAGTACTTTGTGGATAAAAAGGTCAGAGGAGTATATGTAAACGGTTCTTCAGGTGAATGTATTTATCAGAGCGTTGAAGACAGAAAAGTTGTTCTTGAGAATGTAATGAAGGCTAAGGGTGATCTCACAATAATTAACCATATAGCATGTAATAATACCAAGGACGGTATGGAGCTTGCAGCTCATGCAGAGAGTTTTAAGGTAGATGCAATTGCTGCGATTCCGCCTATTTATTTTAAGCTTCCCGAGTATGCCATTGCACAGTATTGGAATGATTACAGCAGTGCCGCACCGAATACAGATTTTATTATATACAATATCCCACAGCTTGCAGGAGTGGCTTTAAGCAGAGGTCTTTATGCAAAGATGAGAGAGAATAAGAATGTTATAGGTGTAAAGAATTCTTCCATGCCTGTATTTGACATTCAAGGCTTCGTAAGAGACGGTGGTGATGATTATATCGTATTTAACGGTCCGGATGAGCAGTTTGTTTCAGGTAGAGTAATAGGCGCAAAAGCGGGTATCGGTGGAACATATGAGCAATGCCTGAGCTTTTCCTTGCAATGGATGAGTGTATAGAGGCAGGCGATATGAAGAGAGCAAATGAGATTCAGTACTGCGTAAATGACATTATAGCGGCTCTTACTTCAGGATATGGAAATATGTATGCTATGATAAAAGAAGTTCTCAGAATTAATGAGGGACTTGATATCGGTAGCGTAAGAAAACCTTTGGTTGCATTGACAGATGCCGATAAAGAGATTGCAAAATCAGCGGCAAAAATGATAGCTGATGCTAAAAAGAAATTCCTATGATAAATAAAGTGTATTTGGGAATTGATATGGGTGGAACCGCAGCAAAGTTCGGACTTGTTGATGAGAACGGCAACATACTTCACAGGATGAGTTCTCGGTTTCATTTGACGGATATGAAAACTCCGATACTTAAGACTGTTTTGGAAAAAAACAGAGTATTTTGTGGCTTCAAGCGGACTTGCTTTCGCTGAGAAATATCAGGAATAGGTGTATCCGCTACAGGGCAGATAGATTCCGAAAAAGGTGAGGTTATCGGAAGCGCGGGACATATAAAAAACTGGGTAGGATCAAAGATAAAGGAAAGCTTTGAAAAGAAATACTCTGTAAAAACTATAGTTATAAATGATGCAAACAGTGCAGCCCTCGGTGAAAAATGGATAGGAGCGGGAAGAGGCTATAAAAAAATATCATTGCTATAACCATAGGAACCGGAGTGGGTGGCGGTATTATAGTTGATGATAAGATCTTGCTTGGAAAAAGAGGACTGGCAGGAGAGATAGGGACATATAGTTATACATGGAAGCGGAGAGAGTTGTTCATGCGGAAATGTAGGTTGTCTTGAAAGATATGCATCCACAACAGCGCTTGTAAGGAGTGTATCAAAAACTGCAAAAAGGAAAATCTGACAGCTTTTTCCGAAAGACTTTGAAGAAAATATCAACGGTAGGAAGATGTTGATGCCTTACCTGAAAACATTCTGTTAAGGCAGGTAGTTGATAATTGGGTGGATGATATTTCACTTGGAATCATTTCGCTTGTTCATATCTTTAATCCTGAGCAGGTTATTATAGGCGGCGGAGTAAGCGGCAGAAAAAGAGTTTATAAAAGCCTTAAGTAAAAGGTACATGAAAAGGTAATGCCAAGATTCTTGGAAGGACTTGAAATAGTACCTGCAAAACTTGGTAATGATGCCGGCCTTGTCGGTGCGATATATTATTTGATAGAGAATAAATAAAATAGAGGCATAAATGTAAATGAGCTTTATTTCATAATACTTGTAGTGTTTGTATTATGGAATAAAAGCTCTTATTATTTCAGTCTACTTTAGGCAGCATAGCCGCATATTTTTAGTTCCTCATCTGTCGGTACAGTGTCATCCATCTTTCCGTCATGGAATTTCTCATAAGCTACCATATCAAAGTAGCCTGTACCTGTAGAGTCCGAATACGATAGTCTTTTCTTCACCGCTCTCTTTTACATTTCTTAGCTTCTTCAATAGCCGCATAGATAGCATGTGAGCTCTCGAGGAGCAGGTGGGAATACCCCCTCAGTTCTTGCAAAATATTCTGCAGCCTTAAATACATCCGCTCTGGTTTTGCTGAAGCAGCCTCACTATAACCGTCATGATAAAAGTTGAGAGAGTAGAACTCATTCCATGATATCTGAGACCACTCGGCATGAAAAGCTAGGTGAAGGAATAAAATCACTTCCCAATGTGTACATCTTTGCAAGCAGAGTCATCATACCTGTATCACAGAAGTCATAGGCAAAAGTTCCCCTTGTAAAGCTTGGACATGATGCAGGCTCTATAGCAATAATTCTTACATCACTTTCGCCCCTAAAGCTTCTCACCCATAAAAAGGAGATATACAGACCGCCAAGGTTTGAACCGCCACCTGCACAGCCTATGATAATATCGGAAGCGATATTATACTTATCAAGTGCGGCCTTAGTCTCAAGACCGATAATTGATTGATGCAATAAAACCTGGTTTAATACGCTGCCGAGAACATATCTGTATCCTTCGGTGGTTTGTGGCCTTTTCTACAGCCTCCGATATAGCACATCCAAGACTTCCTGTGGTGCCCGGATGTCTTTTCTAAGATTCTTCTTCCCACTCTCAGTTTCCATAGACGTGTGAAGGTGTGACGGTAGCACCGTATGTTCTCATAACCTCACGTCTGAAAGGCTTCTGCTCATAGGATACTTTAACCATATATACCTTACAGTCAAGTCAAAGTATGCACATGCCATAGAAAAGCGCCATATTCCCCATTGTCCTGCACCGGTTTCTGTAGTAACACCTTTAAGTCCCCTGCTCTTTAGCGTAGTGAAGCTTGAGCTATAGCTGAGTTTAACCTATGGCTTCCGCTGGTATTATTTCCCTCAAATTTGTAATAAATCTTTGCAGGTGTGCCAAGCTTTTCTTCCAGACAGTATGCTCTTACAAAGCGGAGCCGGTCTATACATTCTGTAAAAAGATCTGATTGCCCTCAGGTATCTCAAAATAAGCAGTGGTATCATCAAGCTCCTGCTAACAAGCTCGTCACAGAATACATGTGACAGCTCTTCGCAGGTCCTGAGTTTATGTGTTCCGGGATTTAAAAAGCGGAGCCGGCTTATTCTTCATATCAGCTCTTACATTGTACCAATACTTTGGCATCTCATTTTCTTCCAAATAAATCTTATAAGGTATCTCATACACTCTCTCCTTTCAGTGGACATCTGCCGAAGTGCTGCAAATATTATATTCTAAAGTATACATGGATAGTAGATTTAAGTCCAGTGAAGAATTGGTGAAATATAACAATGTCGCGTGAATATGATTTCAAGCATGTTAAATGAATTAAATGATCTACCGAGAAATAATGAATTTTTCAATCACTGCATAACCAAACGGAAATATCTTTGGTAAGAATATTATAGTGGAGACTTATTATGGCATAGAGATACTTTTTATTTGAAAATCATATTATAAAAAAACAGAACAAAAATAAATGAAAAATAGCATAGGATTTGATATAATTAAGGTAATATTGTGAGCGTGTATATTTATGTGATAGAAGAGTGTTATGGCATAAAAGTTATTAAATATAATAAGATACTATTAAATATGTACAGAGGTGATTTTTGGAACTGCAAGGTTAAGAGGTAATAAATGATGAATTATAAAAGATGAAAAAGAATCATATTTCTTTTTATTTATAATAAACAACTGTAGTATAGCATAAAAAGATATTACAAAATGAAATTAATAAAGAGGGATATGCTAGTAAACTTTATAGAATATGATAAGAAATACAAAAATTGACATTGATAATGATGGTGAGACAGATTCAGTAAAGGTATCTATTGATGCGGGTGGCTTTATATATCAGTAGAGGTAAATAATCATAAAAAGAAAACAATAGGCTATGGTGAAGAGGGGTTGAAAAGTGTAATTATAAATGATAACAATGGTAGTGATTGTATTGGCATAGCAATTCACTATGTTAATGATACACGAATAAAGTGAGTTCTATAGATTGAATAAAGAGAAATATAGTATATATGTCAGCTGTGAACGGATATATAAAATCTGCATATCAAAAATTTGGGTTTATATGTGGAAGATAGAAAATATATTATAGGCTTTCAAAATACAACAGGCATATATTTAATAAATTCTGATTTTGAAGCTCAGTTTAGAAGGTAAGTATATTATAAATGATTCTAAGCATACAGTAGTGAAAGAGCTTAAAGCATATAAGTATAATGATAAAACAGCTGTTTATGAAATAACTCACATATCATAAGGGAGGCTTTGTATTTATACAGAAACAGATATGCAAAGCTTAATATATTTAAAACGGAGAATGGGGATAAGGGATATATTAATGCAACAAAAGATGATTATGAAAAGTACTACAGGTGAATTTTATATAGAGGAAGAGAGATTAGTTGATTATTTTTGATAGAGAAGAAATATCATGGGCAGGTTAATAATAAGAGAAAGTTGACACAAATAATTGCTAAAAACCTATGAGAGATAAGAGTATATAAGAACCTTTCAAAATGAAGGAGTCAATTTTTATAGGACTTCCAAGCATATAAGGATAAGTGGAGAAAATGGAGCGGAAAAATCATTTTGAGAAAAATAAACTTAAGATAATCCTAATAATTACAAGTATATTGACTTTAGTGTTTATAGTGATAGTTGGCATAGAGTATTTGAGATGAAAAAGAGAGAGATAGAGCACTACAATACTATAATGAAATATCTACTACAGTAATTTTTTGGCAGTACACTGGGAATGGACTTGGAATGCAGTGATAATAAAAGGGAATACTTGGGTTATAAATGGGAGTGATATAAGTTTACTTGACATAGTTACTAAGGATATTACAGATTATATATCAGGGGAGAAAACAGAGTCTTACAACTACAAAATTATAAAAATGAATATATACAGAAATATATAGATAATTTTAATGACAATATGGAAGCATATAAGAATAGAGTGGAGAGAACGGGCTGGAATTCCTATCCCACCAAAGAGACTATATCTGGGGTAGAGAAAATGGATGAGTTCAAGAAATAAATAATTTAGATGAACGATAACATATATGCACAAACTAACAAAAATGGTGAATATTATTTGTATGCTCTTTCTGTGGTTGGATTAGACGGAACAGGGATTTAGTGGCAGAATAACATATAAATCAGATAATGGAGAAAAAATCATATATGAATATGGGAATTATTGTATTTAGGAGATTTATTCCAAAAATATTAAAATAATTTCGATTAAAGTATTATGGAAATATTTTAACTAAAAGGGGAATATATAGAATACGATTGAGGAAGAATAAACTTAAAGGTAATCCTAGTAATTTACAAGTATATTAGCTTTTGAGTGTTTACAGCAATAGTTGGTGTAGAGTATTTTGGTCCTATGTCAAGATTTAGTACAAATTAAAATTAGAGGTTCTACGGTTAAGATGCCGGAAGAACATGTGCACTGCAATATATAGCTTTTTCAAACTCGTCAGTAGAGTTAGTTTATTATATTTATTTAGAGATATAAAATAAGATTTAAGGGAACATTTATGATAGGGGTAAAAGGGTAAATTAAAGAGTCTAGATGGGTTTTATGTTTTATAATATTTTTCCTTTGTATTATTGATATATGGGAATCATTTATTTAAGGAAAGAGCTAAAAATTGGAAGACATGAGAAGGACAGAGGGCATTCGATTTTATGGATGATGGATGGAAGAAATACAGAATGATGCTGTATGCAGGTGCAAATATGGAGTATACCGATAGTAAAGGAAATATCAGAGTAATAGAAACAGAGACCTGTAGCTTTTGTAGATATATATGATGAAACTATAGATCCATATATTTTTAGGGTAAGATACCTTCCTCGGCTCTTTTTCGGATAACTGAGGGAAGAAACATCAGAACGTATAAAAACTTCCAATGATAATATGATCGCACTATAAGATATGGAATAATCGTGAGGCAGATGTATGACTATTTCTGAGAATGAGGGATTGGAAGAGTTTAAAAGATATAGATAGTTTTTGAAGAACTGTGAGCTTATATGAATAAGCGAGAATAATGGAAGGAGTTATATATATAAATGAACTCGACATAGTTGGACATGACAGAACAGGTCAACCCGGAAAGTTTATATGATTATGGGAATGGAGAAATAAAGAGATTATCAGTTGATGTGATTGAGTCTGTTTTGATTTATTTAAGGAACAGAGTATAAAGATTGGTCATAAGGAGAAGCTTATAGTTAGAATAAAGAGATAGTATAAAGGTACTAGAGTGAATTTTGTGCTTCACTAACATTTTACTTAGTGTTATTAATATATGGAGTTATGGATATAAAATCACAAAGAACGAGGACTTTTGTAATATAGAAGTAGTGAGTTAAAAATCAAATACAAGTTTGATATCACCTGCATCAGTACAAATAACACAAAGACGGAACACAGATAGAAATGAATGGCGGAATAACCAGGAGCAAAAGTGTATCTAGGGATTAAAAACACTAGATAAGAGATATATTGTATAGAGGGTGTGTATGTGACAGAATCAGGCTGGATTGTTAAAGAGTTTGAGTACAAAGATATTCAAAACAGAGATCACAAAAGAGGCCGCTAACTTGCACAATTGAGGAAATGTTTGGCATTAGAGAGACTATTGAGGGACATAACATATGTCACAGAGTACAATCTGGAATATAAGATTGATATAGCCAAAACCATATGTGTAATGGACGATAATGTGGATACTAGTGGAGATTGTTTACGGATATTTTGATGTAAAAAGAATGTTGGAGATTAGATGAAGTAAAAAGATAGCATTTATTTTGTTGAGTATATTTTGATATAACGTTTCTAATTTTTGCTTTAATAGTATATATGTACTACCTATGTTCGACTTTATGTAGCTCAAACAGCAAAGTGCTGCAAAAGGAAAAACACGGAACAGGATATTAATGAAGGTGGAAAAGGTCTAAGAAAATTACAACAAGAGAGAAGAAGATTGTATATTTTGCATATGAAAGACAGATTAATGTATATGGGGAAATGAAAATGCAGAAATAAAGAAGTTGTAAAATGCAAGGGTAATATTTCCATTATTTTAGTAAAAGGATAAAATATTTTTCTACGAGAGGAAAGCGGTAACAGTATTTACAAACTGAACACTAGATGGAGATAATAAGCATTATTTATGCCCCTGGAGTAATGTACCTTGGAGAGTAATAATATATATACATTAAGTGGAGTACTGAGTTTTGAAAAATATGACTTTAACTCGGAAAAAGAATTTTTAAAAATGATTTAGGATATAAAGGGGTTTGATAGGAGATAATACTATGTTAATAACTATGTTTTTAACATAGATAAAAGCAGAAGTTTATGCGTCAGAAATATTATTTGTTGATATTAATAAAATAAAATATAAAGGAATATACTTATTTTTCAAAGATACTATTTACCTCCGAGGCTTTGGGATTCTTATTTGAGAAGAAGTTATACCTTATGATTTATTTGCGAAAGAGATGGATAAAAAGGTAGAAAAGGAAAAATAATTGATAGAAATCTGGATAACTATAGACTCCAAAGTATCGAGTTATCAGTTTGGGGATTTCTCAGAGGTTTCAGATGGATATATCTATTTTCTTGGAGGCAGAAACTTACTTATAGAGATAAAAGATTATAAAGACAAGCTATCCGAACATGAATGAGGTATATAAATACATATGAAAGTAAAGAATATATGGTAAAATAAAGTATGAAGTAAGAGTATATCTATAGGCGAGTTAAAGCGGATGATATAAAAAAATATATTGGACAGTGCTGCTATCAGCTATGATGCTATAGATAGACCATTAAAAGTAATAGTCGTAATAGGAATGACTTTACTATTAGAGACAAAAAGATATATATATCAGTATATTGAAGATTATGTAGAGAATAATCAGGAATATAGGGAATTGAAAATATATGAGATAGATGCTGAAACACGGCATATCAAAAGTTTACACAATGAAGGGCTATCTGCAGATGAGACGTATGATAGAAATCTTTGTAACAGATAATTTATAATTTATTTACAGATATATTGATAATTCTAGGAAACTGTATGTACAACAGTCAATCGCGACAGAACAACCCCTATATTATTATATGGATGAAAATGGTGAAATTGTTATAGACCCCATTCAATAAATATATAGGAATTTTATTTATTTTTAAAATATTTTTCATCACAATTTATATCTAACAGCAGAATCCGGTGGAATGGAGACTCTCAATGTAGAAAAGAAATGGATTATATGTATAAATTATAATTACTATCAGCATATTTTGTCCTGTCATTGTTGATTTTATGTATATTCCTGCAGATAGAGTATCCAAATATTATCAGAGAAATATTCTTTCACGACAATGAAAAGTAACTATAAGAAGCATAGGAAAGGTTGTGGAACAAAAGAAGGTATATATATGTATAAAGGTAGACTTATGTATATGAATAGTGTTGGTACAGAGGTGAAAATGTAGCCTCTGATTGGCAACAAATAGGAGGAATTATGAGGAATTGAAAATGATGTCTTTGGTGTTCTTAGAGATAAACTAGGATTATATAAGATTAGTGCGAGCAGTAATAATGATGATATAGAAAGAGGTAAAAGTAGACATAATGAGAGTTTATCAGTGGAAAAAGATGATAGATTTTATACTGATGATAAGTATATATATTGTTTTAGCAATGGTATGCTTGCGAAATACATTGGATGGAAGAAAAGTTTACTCATCAAAAGTGTTTTATGAACCTAGACCTATTCTTGGAATTAGCGCACGGTATTTAATGGTTATAGTGTATGTATAAAGGTAGCAAAACCCTTGTGGAGATGTGGGAATAGATGTACCATGTTATTACATATTTAATTGGAATAAGGTAAAAATAGTAAACAAAAAGATTGGGAAGAGTTAGATACTATAGTGAAGCATCACTCATGGGAATCCTTGATTGTTATTTTTAGTAAGCAAGAGATATGAACCTTATTCTGCATGGACTTGGAAGATGGATTACATAATAAGAAATGAGCTAAAAGCTGGTGGAAAAGAAGAGATGCATGATAGGAATGTGGAAGAATATGAGGCAGTTAGTATAAAATTATATGATTTAAATCCAAATTATTACAGGGTATTAGATGGATACATATATTTTACTCAACGATTAGAAAATTACTTATAGAGATAAAAATTATAAAGACAAAATAAGAATAACAAGCGAAGGATTGGTGAAGAAGAGAAAAGAAGTAGAGTTCAGAATTTCATCCACAGGCGATGTTGCATTTAAAAGTTGAGGATATGGAGAAGGAGAAAGGTGGGAGAAACTTTTAAATATGAAATAGTCGGCATTCAAAATAAAACAGAGGAGTTTTGTCGAGAAAATTATGAGGTAAGTGGTAAGATTTATATATAGTGTGGCAGAGTGGATTTTACAGTGGGAAGAAAGCTATAAAACAAAGCTATTCATTACAGATATAGATACAGGTATCACCAATATAATTTATACTGATGAAAAATCAAACAATATACATGTACACGGGACTATATTGCAGTGATGATTACGTTTTCTTATATCAATATAAAATAGAGAAAGCACTACATTGCGTATAATTAGAGCTGATAAGGATGGAAGCAACCCTATATGTGGTAATGGATGAAAACGGTGAAGTTGTTAGGGAAACCCATTCAATAAGTATATAGAATTTTTATTTTTAAACTAAAATTTTAATAAGTGGAAAATGGAGCTGGTAACTTATACGCATAAAGTAACAAAAAATGGTGAATATTATCTGTATGCTCTTTCTGTTGTTAGCTTAGATGGATCGGATCTAACGGTAAAATAACATATGTATCAGATAATGGATATGAAAAATACTAGAGAGATTCAGGAAGACTTAGCTTGTTTGATCTATTTGAGAAGTTGGGTAAAAATACTATATTTTTTGCTGGAGAGTAAGGTAATAATGGATATCGAAAACATGCAAAATCAGTTATTTCCTGAAGAAGAGTTTTTAAAAGATTTTTAATACATGAGTATGAACAATGGATTTTTAAGGATTTAGAGGAGCTTTTGGAAGAAAAATGTAGGATATATTGTTTACTTAGATGAAGTGAATGCCTATTTTTCAAAAAGGCATTAGAAGATGAACAATTTATAAAGGAATCTAAGATAAGCTGAGAAAGATATTATAGTGGGAGGAGTAAAACAACAGTTATTACTACAGCAGGATTATATAATGCAGCAGTAGGGGTTTATGCTACTGCAATAGACTTTTTAGCAACAAATTTTTGAGTCAGAAATAGATATATTGCTAAGCAAAATGTCTGTTTATAATAATGTGATAGATTGGGAGGAGGAAAACTTATAAAGATAGATATATGAAGATAATAGATATACAAGTACAAGTAATATTTATGATGTGGAGGAAGAAAACTGAAGTTTCATGGTACAACAAGAATAACAAAAGCAGGCGATGTCTATACACTGTATGGTGAAAAATACATGTGGGGAGATAAAAAGATTAAAGAAAAATCGACTGATTTAATAAAAGCAAATCAAAAATTCAAGAAAGAAGGGAAAGTGTGGAAATATAATTAAATCATACAACTTTTCTGAATGAGAATATATAGGTGATTATATGTTGAAGAAATTAAAAGATAATTATTTTTGGATAATTGTTTTCAGTATAGTTATTATTGGTATCCTTTACATGAGTGTTAAATTTTTAGAGGGCATGTAGTTATAAGAGATAATAAAGGTTGTAGATTATAAATGGGGAATAGTAGAAAGGTAAAAGAAATGATATAAATATACCTGGAAGGTATGACGGAAATTATGGATGGAGCTTTTTATAGGCGAGTATTTTTATGGTGGAATTGTATATTCCTGAAGTGTAAAAACAATACATGCAGATGCTTTCGGTATTGTATTAATTTGAAAAATACACTTTAGTAAATCTTTGACAACAATAAAGATGGAGCCTTTAGGAGTTGTGCTATACTTGAGTTTGTAGAGTTGCCGTCTTCTGTAACAAATATTGGTAAAAGAGCATTTGCAGATTGTATAAGTTTTAGGGAAGTAGTTTTACGGAAGAGATTTAAAAAGTTATAGGTTTTGAGAACATTTTGACGGATCGTGAAAAGCATAAATATATGCATTTAGGAATATCAAAGGAACTAAAAGATGATGCTTTCAGTGGGTGCAATAATATTATCAGAAATAAATGTACTTGGGATGGCATTACGCGGATTGGCGAGGAATTCTTTTGAAGAAACGGAATGGTTTAAAAAGGCTGCCGATAGATCCATATGGTTCTAAAAATGTTATAAGCATATTTTTGTTTAAGTCAACCGATAGAAGAAAATATTATAATACCTGATAATATAACAGTGATTGCAGGTGGTGCATTCAAGGCTCAACAAATTTAAAAAAGTGTTAGCTTTACGGAAAGAGTTTAAAATACATAGAAAACAGTGACCTTTGCGGACTGTATAAATCTTGAAGGTATTTTTATACCTAAAGTGTTGAATATATAGGAATATCAGCATTTTCCAACTGTAAAGTTTGACTAGAAATAGAAATACCGAACTTAATAGTCAATGTAAGGAGTTGGGCATTTGGTGGTTTGTGAGAGCTGGAAGGGGTAGAATTACCTAGAGTCTCAAAGCGGATCGATGGCGAGGCATTTTAGCGACTGTAGTGAGTTAAAAAGCATAGTAATTCCAAGTCAAGTAAAAAACAAATAGAGATGGGCAGCTTTTTACGTTTGCATAAATTTAGGAGTATAAAATTTGAGGAAGCCGGAATATATGGGGATGCATTTCAAGATACAAAAATTCTACAATAATATTAGAGGGATGAGTATGGCTGCAAATATGTGAGTGACCATCTGATGGAGTTGTAGGATAAAGAAAGACAGGAAAATTATTATTAAGGAGGGGAACAGTCAGCATAACAAACCATAGCCTTTTATCAGTCTAAAATAGACAATGTGATATTTCCAAAAATTAAAAATAATTGGACCAATGGTTTTTAGTGAATGTGAGTAATTTAAAAACTGTAGAGTTTCCGGAGGTGTAACTTATATGGGCTACAGGGTGCTTCTTTGGTTGTAAAAATTTAAAAAGTTTATGTGCCGAAGTCTATAAGAGGATGTGGGAAGTGGAGAATGTTTTTAGAGTGTAAAAAGTTAAAGAGGTTGCTATGAAGTGAGACGATGGCCGACAGTGTTGGTATTGATGAGAATGTGAAGCTGATGTATATGGAGTGGGATGTATGAGGTCATTTACTGTATTGGAAGAGTAGGCGTTTTGGAGAAATGGTTATATAAGTGGATGTAGGAAGCGAGGCAAAGTATGGACTGTATGTAGGAGTGTATTAAAAAGCAAAAGAAGCGTATATAAATTGGAGGAACTTGGATTTATAAACAGTAGAAAAGCCCGAGCCCGTATACAGGAGAGATTCTTTTTGATTTTTAAATTATGATGCAGTGGAAGATGCGAGATTGGAGTGAGATAATGTACTGACATGTATGCAGTACAGAGATAATGATAAAAGAAGCAGAGGATATTGAAGAAACTAGGCGATGGCAAAGAGTGATGGGTGGAGAATAGGATGATTGTGGGAGAGATATGTATGAGACGGGCATAGAAGAGACGATGTGGATTTATGGTGATTAGTCCGATGCATGACAGTTGTTTTGCTGTATGTTTCTTATCAAAGTCCAGGCTTATAATAGGACAGTGTGTTAGTGGGGATCAGAAGCGGAATAGTTGGGGAGAGGTCAAGTATAAAGACAAATTACGGTTCCTGTGGGTGTTTACGAAACTGGGTTGATAATGCTTTTTAGAGTGTACAAGAGCTAGAAGTGTGGGAATTACCTGAGAACAATTGGAGCTATAGGAGATTCTGCCTTTGAAGATTGGTATCAGTTAGGGCATATAGGTGCATGAAAATCTAAAAATGTTGGAGAAAGAGCGTTCATGTGGTGTATTAGATAAAAATATAAAACTACTGAGAAGTCTAGAAATACTGAGAGTTGGCACATTTAGCGAGTTTGCGGTGGTTTGGAAAAAGTAAATATTCCTTTTTGGCATTGCACGATTAAAGGATATACTTTTAAGGAATGTAAAAGTTTAAAAAATCAGGATTCATGAAGGAATAAATATTATGTTTGCGAGCCTTCTTAAAGTTGTCAAGGATTAGAAGAGAGTGGAAATGAAAGAAGGAATAAAGAGTCTATAAAAGGGAGGAGGTAGGATGTGAAAATATTAAAAGTATAAAGATTCAGTTCACGTGAGAGAAATGGAGTCTAAAGCGTTTTATTCCTGTAAAATCTCGAAGAGATAAAAATGTCCGAAGGGATAAGATATGTGAGGGACAGAGGTGTTTAATGAAACAAGGTATTATATGGAGAATTTATCGAGATAAGAATAATGATATTTATATAGGTAAAGTGTTGATAAAAGTGTAATAGGGGAGTTCTGATATTAAGGTAAAGGAGGAACCAGGTTATAGCAAATGGGCTTGTGCGGAATGGAAAATCTGGTTTCTGCAGAGTTACCTGAAAGCCTTATCTGTATAGGAATGAAGCATTTTGCTGAGTGTCATGAACTTAAAGATATAAAATATACCAAAGCAAATTGGAGAAAATTAGAAGTAAGGCATTTTATGCTTAGCAAGATAGAGAGTGTAGATGTTCCTGAAACAATAAGTACTCTAGGATTCCGGTCATTTTGAGGATTGTGTAAGATTAAAAGAGTGAAGATGTCCCATACGCCTGAAGTAGTAAGTGCATGTGTTTTTAAAGAAAATACCTTATGGCTTAAAAATTTAGAACAGGATAAATATCATTGCAAATATTTTTCAAAATATATTGTTGGAACATTCAGAAATGACACTTTTGTAAAATTAAAGACGGAACAAAACTGATAGTAGGGTTGGTTTTTAGAATCAAAGGGACTTGAGACAGTGGAGATTCCTAGAAAATTGTGGAATCTATAGGATTTGATGCCTTCAGATCATGTGAAATTTAAAAGAAGTCCGATTTGCAGAAGGGTGAACTGGAAAAAGTTGGTGAAAGTGCTTTTGACGGCTGTGTAAGTCTGAAGAAATCACTACCGCTAAGAAAGCTACAAAGAGTTGAAGAGTTTTGCTTTTCATAGATGTACAGGATTTGCGACAATAACATTTCGGAGAAGCATAGAATATGATGAATAGTGTGCATGTCGGATTGCATAAACTTAAAAACAATAAGACTGCCCGAGAACATATGGAAGGGTAAATATTTTATTGATGAATTTGACTTACTAAGAATGAACCCGGAAATGATTTTATTATTAAAAAGTAGGAGCAAAGATTGAAAATGAAAAGTAGAGGGTATCCATTACCTTAATCGCATCAGCAAACAAGCCATCTTTCAGTGGCTGCTTTAAGAGTGAATATTAAGAGTTAAGAGCTATGCAGTTGCTGACTTGATTTTATAACCTTGATTTCTTGCGATGATAATTGCCTGTTCTACCGTGATTTCCCGGTTGGCAGGAGGCAAATCGGATTTTCGATAAAGTTCCGCATTATAGTTTTCACCGTTCTTCAGCATATGATATAATGCAGTCAGAAGCATTCTTGCAATGGCAATGATTGCTTTCTTGTGACCATGACGCTTTTGAGACGGAGATAGCGGTTTGCGATTTCGGATGCTTTTGCTGGTAACAACAGCGTTGGCACATTGGACCAGCAGTGGTTTGATATAGCATCCGGCCTTGGAAACCGGACAGATTTTTCTTCCCTGCACTTTCATTTGTTGGTCGGAGTAAGACCGGCCCATGAGCATAAGTGTTTCGCCGAAGGAAAAGCCTCCATGTTGGTACCGATTTCGGAAATAATTCCGATGGAAGTAAAGTCGCTACGGATACCTGGAGCGGTTTGGAGAATGGCAAGTTCCTGCTGATAAGGGAGCGAGCGAGGCGCAGAGAATGAGTTCTTCAAGCTCTGCTCCGGATTCCAAGTTTTTCATAATGAGATTTGATAACCTTAAGTTTGCGGATTGTTCCGGATTGATATAACACGTCAATGCGTCACGGAGTTCAGGAGTTTCTTTTTCAAACTTTTTGTAAACAAAGGGGTTCAAGGTCAAAGATGTATCTGCGAGGATTTTTCCAAAAGTTTGATCCAGTATCGCCTGAGGCCAGATGTGCTGAAGGTGTCGAAACAACGTTTCCCAACTGGATATTGGAAACCGTGAGACAGTTCTGCAAACGATTCTTTTTCGCTTGATTGAAAGCAGGTAAGTTTGAAACAGTAACGCATAAGGTCACGGAGCTGGCGGATGTCAGCGGGCAGCATAAAGCTACGGCAACAAGATCATGCTTGAACAGGTCAACAATCCATTTGGCATCTTTCTTGTCAGTTTTCTTTCACGGATAGCCTTAACATATTTGGGATGAGCAAGGACAATCGAGACAGTCATTTTCTAAGATGTTATAAACAGGAATCCAGTATTTACGGTAGATTCCATACAGACATCCTTGCAATTCCGGTTGAGTAACCATTGTAACAAAGTTTTCAGACCCGCTCGTGTAGGGTAGAAAACGGTGGCTCTCATAAGAGTGATACCTTTATCGTTTGTAAGAAGCGATACAGGCAACTACAAAAGTCTTGTGGACATCAATACCACAACAGATTTTGTAGACGATTTTTTAAAGATATAGGGACTCCTTTCCAGAATCAGAAGATTCATTAGGAGTTATAGGGAGAGCGGTATTGACTGAACGCCTAAGCCATAAAACAGAGATTGTTTATACAAAGATAAGATTACGTGTTCTACGACACACTTATTTGTAGCTTGAGAAAGGCGTACTACATATAAGTATACGGTCATCCGACAGAGTCGGACCAGCCCACTCCACCTCCCCGTGATTTTGTAGTATACGGAGTTCCTACAAGAAGAATTATAAATAAAAATGGGCTCAAGGAAACATTTTCACAACGTTTGTGCCTTGAGCAAAGCGAAAGGAATGAATAAAGTATGAACTGTATATGGGAGTATATTAAAAGCAAAGAAAAACAGATTCAAATTGGAAGAACTTGGATTTATAAACAGTAAAAGTCCAGCGTATATGAGAAGTTCTTTTGATTTTTAAATTATGATACAGTTGAAGATACGGAATTGGACAGGTACATGCAGGATCAACTCAAGTCGAGGTTGAGCCTAAGAATATAGTCTTGGAGGCAGTATCATAACTATATTAGGTGAAAGCTGAAAATACGGATAACTTTAATATTGGAATAGTGGAAAGGCAAAATGCCCGGAAAAAGCGAGATGGAGTGGAGAAGTATGGTAGTCTCTTTGAGCACAATAAAAATGCAAGTTTTTGTGTGCTTTATTATATAAAACTAATAATAATATGTTGTTTATAGAAAATCTATATGACATATATTATTAAAAATATAATGAAAAATAGTGTAGAATTTGTTATAATTAAGAGTAGTATTATTTTCGTGAAAATGATGTGTATGTATTGAAGACGACATGAATATAAACAAAAGAGTAATTATGGAGAAACTATTTTATTTATGAACCGAATAGACTGTTGTTGAGAGGAGGGAGAAAGTGATAGATAAAAATACATATATTCACAATAATACTCTTGCTGAGTGTGTTTTGTTTATGGATGCGGGATAAATAAATGTTCAAAAACAGAAAAATTCATTGATTATAATTATGGTGTAGAAAATCTCGAGATGAAGATGCAATAAAAGCTTATGTAAAAGAAATAGTATCTTTTATGGATACAGGTATAGAAACATGGGTGAAAGCTGTCGAGAGGTATTAACAGGGAAAACTTTGCCTATTTTAAGAACAGAAAGAAGATGAAGATAAATTAGAAATCTATCATAGAAATTATATAAAAGATAGTGCTTATAATTATTTGACTGCAGTGTATAAAATCACAAGGTTTAATTCGGCATGGGAAAGGCGAAAAGCAAGTTTGACGGTGGAACCATCAGGTATAAATTGGAAGCTAGAGAAGATTACAACATTCTGTCGGAAGAAATAATAGAAATATATATTGAAGCTGTTTTTAATAAAGACAGCAGTCTTGGAGACAGGATGCGGATACAGATAAAGGAGATATGTTCTCACTCTTTGTGGCAATAAATGGGTTAGAATTTCTAAAATATCTCAATGGTATGATGATTTAGTGTTCTATGAATTGGAAGAATATATAGATGATGATTTTGACAGTCAAAATAATGTAAAAGAGGATTATGATACTTTATTAGGAGATTATGGGTCACGATAAAAATGGGAATAGAATACACTGTGCAGGTGTTAAGATATTCTTTAAAGGACGCGATCTTGGCGAGCAGCAGTTTTGATGTAGTTGGAGAATTTAGATGACGAGTTATGTATTGGAACATCTTTCTAAACTTGCAACCCTATATTGCTTATGAAGAGATATATGCCAGGCATGGTAAGATGTATCCGAGAATATTCTATAGAGATATAATTATTTCAATGGATTGAGCTGGTATAAAGAGAATAAAGAGTTCAGTGAGGATGATTTAAGTGATATTGAGAGGCATAATTTAGAGATTATAAAGTCACATTTGGAAGAGTTTTTAGGAGAAAAGGAGTATGAAACATGAATTATTAAGTGTAATTAGCATAAGTTTTTATATTACTTCATGTTATTCAATGTCAAAACCGTTGCCATTGAAAATAAAGATAACAATCCTGAAATGACGGATGAAAGAGTTATAGAGATTATTAAAGAGATTGCCGATTTTATGGATTCAGGAGAAAAGATTGGTGATGAGATATCTTGCAGAGAGTCGGATGGATATAATGATTATTACTTTTAAAAAATAAGGAGGATGAAGAAAAACTATATAAATACCATAGAGATTATGTAAAAGATGCAGCCTATGATTATTTGTGTGAAATGTATGATATAAGGTTTTATAGAGGAAGATATACACAGTCACGAACGTCAAGAAGTGATTTAAGTAGTAGCCCTATACTATGAATTAATACAAAAGGTGAGTTTAGAATAAAGAGTAAAGATAAAAAGTGCATGTGTTCAAACATGCAATTTATAGTGGTTTTGGCTGAGGATATGCGGAAATCAGCGATGGTGAGGTGTATTTGGAACTGTGTGAGGACAATAAATGGAGAATATCTAAAGTTTCTCAATGGCTTAATGATTTGGCATACTATGATTTGGGAAATGAAATGAAGGTGTTTTTTGATCCGGAATATAGTTCATCTACCTGAGTATGAAGAATTTATGGAAAAAATATGGCTATGATTCAAAGGTAATAGAATCGGTATGTACATAAGTACAGATGATAATGATGAGATTTTTACGGAAGTGATACGGATATTATCAGCAGCCAATCAAATTTAGAAAAGCTGAAAAAACTTTCCAAGTTGGCGGCATGTATGGCTCGTGAAGAGATATATGCCAGACATGGGAAGATGTATACTAAAAACAGTCCGGAATATAATTATTTTATAAGAAAAAGCTGGTATGAGGAAAATGAAAGTTTTAAAAAGTGATTTAAAATGACATCGAAAATAGTAAAAAGATCAATCTCTGATTATATATAGAAAGTTTTAACAGAGATTAGAAATTATATTGTTACTTCATGCAATATGAAAAAGTAACGGAGATGTTCACTATATGACTCTGGGCTTGATGACACAAAAGTATACTTATGGATGGAAAAGAGCATATATAGGACATTTCAAAATGCAGGAGTTAGCTACAGAGATATTAGTGATATTATCATAGAAAGTTATAATAATAGTGCATTTATAATGACTTCAGGTGATGATAAGAGAACTTAGGGGTTTTATGTGTCAGTATAAAGAAACTGATTGGGAGTATCTGACAAAAGGTTGGCCTTCTCGGCTAATACAGTGATATACCCTGACTATAGTGTAGAGGGTGTTAAGTTTTTTATAGGACTTCCATGTAGACAGGAAAAGCTGTTGAGGTCGGAATATTACGAACTTGGAGTTGAAAGTGGTGATGAGTCTTTACTTAATTCAGGCAAGGTATATTATAAAGGTTGCTGTAAGAGAACATTATGTAAATAGTGGAAGATTAACATTTTTGGCGAAACACAGGCTAGTTGTAGCAAGAGTCATCAGACGGAAGATAGAAGTGATTAATGGGTACATATTAATGAAAGAAAGTGATGTAAAGACTAAGGCGTATCAGAATGAAAAACTTATAGGTGCGGCATTATTTACAAAGGTAAGTCAAGTCGAAAATGAACTTGTAAAAGTGATTATAGATGATGATGAAAAAGATTCTGATGATAAGGCGTTCCTAAACTACGCTACAGTATATTCTTCACCTGAAGGAGGGAGACGTTGATGATAGAAAAGGGTAAATTAGAGTTTAGGTGGGTTTTATGCTTCATAATATTTTCCTTAGTATTATTGATATATGGGAATCATTTATTTAAGGAAAGAGCTAAAAGTTGGAAGATATGAGAGAGAATCATTAGAATTTATGAGAAGAGTATAGGCTGGAAAAATACAGAATGATGTTGTATGCCGGTGCAAATATGGGTAGTATACAGATAGTGAAGGAAACGTGGAGAGTAATAGAAACAGAGCCTGTGCTTTTAGATGTATTTGATGAGCTATAGATCCATATATTTTAGGCAAGACACCTTTCCCTCGGCTCTTTTTCGGATAACTGAAGGTAAAAGAACATCAGAATTTATAAAAACTTTAATGATAATATGAAACATGTAAAGATATGGGTGCACATAAGAACAGAGTATATATCAATTGCTGAAAATGAGGGATTGGAAGAGTTTAAAGACTACAAATAGTTTTGAAGAAACATGGGCTTATATGAATAAACGAAATGACAAAGGAGTTATATATATTAATGAGACTTGACATAGTTGGATATGACAGACAGCACAAGATGCAAAAGTTTATATATGATTATGGGAGATGGAGAAAGCAAAAACTTTCAATTAATATAGTCGACTTATTAAGTTTGTTTTAGCGAAAATTATAAAAGATTGGTCATAAGGAGAATTTTTCGTGTTTTATGGAGGTAAGAGTGATCATGTATGTTTGAAAGCATGCAAAATTAGTTATTTTTGAAAGAAGAGCGAAGAGTTTTTAAAAAGTTTCATATAAAGAAATGATTATGAACAATGGATTTTTAAGTGTTTGGAGGAACTTTCGGGAGAAAAAGTGCTAAATATATCATAATTCTGCCATTGTATAGTAGCTTTTGAAATAATAATATCAATAAAAGTTGAATAAAGATTGTGATGACCGTCTTGGAAACAGGAATAAAAGAGTAGTATGACAGGCTTTCAAACTACAATGAGCATATATTTAATTAATTCTGATTTGAACGTTGTTTCAGAAGGCAATTATGTTATAAATGATTCTAAACATACACTAGCGAAAGAACTTAAAGCATTATAAGTACAATGATAAAGCAGCCTGTTATGAAATGACTGTATATCAGAAAGGAGAGGTGTTTCATTTATACGAAACAGATAGTGCAACACTTAATATATTTGTAAAACGGAGAATGGAGATAAAGGATATATTAATGTAACAAAAGATGATTATGAAAGTACCGCAGGCGAATTTTTATAGAGGAAGAAAGATTGGTTGATTATTTTTTGATGAAGAAGAAATATCCTGGGCCGGGATAATAATAAATTGATATAGTTTTCTGACCATATATGAAGTATTAGGGTAAGGAAAAAGGGTTTTTGGGGCATCGATAAATGAGAATAAAAAATGAGTAGTGAGGCAAAAAGAAAATTAAGAAATATAATATGTATATATTTATTTTTATTTTTTGCAGGCATTTTGATATTGGGAGTGCAGAAATTAAAAGCATATATTGAACAAGTAAGATTTGATAGAGAACAAAAAGGCTTATAATTTTAGAAGTGAAGGTTTTTGAGATATAGACTTTCAAAAATTTGTGTATGCAAAATTAGAGTTTACAAATCATAAAGGTGGAGGTATTTATAATAGAAGATGATAATGATATGAAAGCATATAGATACAGAGGAGGAAGAATATATTGCAGGAAAACGGATAAATTTGGAAGTTATCATTTTATAGAAGGAGAATACACAGGAAAGAATGAAATAACTTTAATGATAATATAGAAACATATAAAAGTTATGGGATTATGATGATATGTAACAATAACTGAGAATGAGAAATGGAAGAATTCATTGAAGTGAAAAATATAGATGAATTATATGAATATATGATTACTGAAGTTCCTGAGGGAAGAACTAATATGAGTAAACTGGACATAATTGGTTATGACGGAACCAATCAGCCCACAAAAATAATATATGATTATGGAAATGGAAAGATTAATATCATAACAGAGTCAGGTACTTTTTATCACTTGGGGATATTATTTGAGAATTATCTCAAAAGATATATAAAGGAAGGTTGCGGTTCTCTAAAAATAATAATTCCCACGAATGTAAAACGAATAGAAAGGAGCTTTTCGGAGGAACTTTTGAAAAAGTGATATTTCCGGAGGAATTAAAATATATTGGAGATTTTGCCTTTTTAGTTTTGTAAAAACTTACAGAAGAGCTGAGATTATCTAAGAATTTGATATACATAGGAGATTAGCAATTTCAATTTGGAGAAATTAGAATATGTTTATATGCCTGAAAGTGTAGAGTATTATGAATAGTAATATTGAGTGAAATAAAGCGTTAAAGTACTTTAGAAAAATAAAACATACATTATTAAATGCCGGAGTAGAGCCCAAACTGTATATGGGAAACATATTATAGGAGCGTATTATATGAGCTAAAATTTTTAAAAATATAAATATATATTTATAATATTTTTACTTTGCCTTATCCTTTATGCTATATTATCAAATTTGAAGTGTAGGGATAATAATTAAAAAGACGATGTTTTTATAGGTATAAAAAGTGAATTATATGAAAGAAGATTTTAAAAACATGGAAGTACCGGATAATGTAACTGAGATTGGAATTTTTGCTTTTGCATACTGTACAGAAATTTAGAGAGAGTTACATTACCAGGACAGCATTAAAGAGATTAGAATGGGAGCTTTTTATGATTGCCAAAATTTAAAAGGATATTAAAATTACCTGAAAAATTGGAAATAATAAGAAATGATGCATTTTCAAATTGCAAATCATTGACTGATGTTAGACTCCAAGTGGAGTCAAAGAAAATCAGAGAAAGGTACTTTTTGCAGAATGTACTTCTTTAGAGAACTTACAATTATCAAATAATACAACTGAAATAGAAGATGATAGCATTTTATAATTGCATAAGTCTAAAAAGTATATATTTACGGACAGCATAAAAAGATTGGTAGTGCTGCCTTTTTAATTGCAACAACTATCTACAGTGAATATGCTGAAGGGATTGAAAGTGTAGGAGGGAAATGTATTTGATGGCACTGAAGTCTTTTGAAAACAGTGTAGCTGACGAGTACGGATCTGTATACCTTTGGAAAAGTTCTTTATATAATAAAGGTTCAAAATGATACAGTTGTGAGTTAAAAGATTCAACAAAGATAATTGCAAATGCCGCATTTATAAACAATTACAGATTGAAAGAGATTAAACTGCCTGAAGGAATAATTGAAATTGGAGACAGCTGCTTTGAGAATCGTGAGGCATTGAAAAAGATAGATATTAAAGAGGATTGATAGGAGAAAAGATTCATTTGCAGGGTCCGGAGTAGAGGAGGTTAAATTGCCTGAAAGTATAACTGAAATTGGATACGGAGCATTTAATAATGTAAGGACTTGTCAGGTATTAATTTACCATCAGGAATAGAGAGAATTGCCGGTTACAGTTTTGAAAATACAAAGTACTTAAACAATATAAACCGGATGAATATGGATGTAAGTATGTAGATAATATACTTTTGTCTTCTGAAAATAACGGAAGTTCAATAATCCATATTAAAGCAGGAACCCTGAGTGATTGGTGCACAAGCTTTTGAAAACAGAAATGATATTGAAGAGGTATATATTCCTAAAAAGTGTAGAAATAATCGATTTTAAGGCATTTTTCTATGCTCAAATTTAAAAAGTGGATTTTTGAAGAAAGGTATCAAATTAAAAAGAAATTAATTATTTTACATTTGTCGGATGTGAAAAATAGAAAATATTGATTTACCTAATAGCTTAGAAGCAATAAATGCATATTCTTTTCGGAGATTGTTCTTTCACTAAAATAAAAATACCCGGAAAATGTAGAATATCTGGATTCATTCGCTATCAGAGAATGCTATTCATTAAAGGAAATAGAGTTACCTGAAAGATTAAGGGGAGAATATCACTGGATTGAGACGGATGGGATTAAGACTCCCTAAACTTGTGTTTTATTAATGAGATTATATATAAGTCAAGAATATAAAAGGGGTCAAGTATATCTGACAGCTGAATTGAGGATGTATATATGAAATCAAAAATATAAAAATTTTTGGGGATAATTATAGTTGGAATAATAGTTGTTTTTTATATTATATATAGCTTTTAAACTTTTAGATGGCATTTAGTTTTATGATAATAAAGTTATTGAATATAAAGGGGTTAGTAGGATAAAAACATAAGAAACTTGACTGTATACATACCTGAAGGTACAACGGAAATTATGGAGGATGCTTTTTCAGGTTGTAAGAGTATAGAGAAAGTATATATTCCGGAAAGTGTAAAAATAATACATCGAAGGGCATTCATAGGCTGCGAAAATTTAAAAGAAATAAATCTGCCGGAAAGTTTAGAAACAAAATAGACAGAGATGCATTTAATGGTGCATAAGTTTGGAAGTAATAAGAATTCTGAAAGTGTAGAATATATTGGGGAATCAGCATTTAGCGAATGTACTGATTTAAAAGAAATATCATTGACACAATCACTTAAAAAGATAAAGGAGCTGACATTTTCGGATGTGAAAACTTAAATAATATAGATTCCCACAAAATATTACCGATATTGAAATGGGTGCATTTATGGGATGTGAAAATTTGGAGGTCGTAAAACTTCCGGACACTTTAAGTCATATAGGAGGGCTATGTAGTTTTCCGTTGTCAAAGCTTTTGAGAGAAGTGGATTTACCAAATAATTTTAAAAATATATAGATGATGCAACATTTAATGGATGCACAAGCCTCATCAATATACTTAAGTGATTCTGTTGAGGAACTTGGGTATAATGCTTTTGGAGAGTGTACTAAACTTAGCGAAATAAATATACCTGACAGTATCAGTCAGGTAGGAGCGTATTGCTTTGAAGGTACAGAATGGTATAAAAACTCCTGTAGATTCAGAGGATTAAAAATATTATAAACATATATTATTTCAAGCAACTTACAAAAGTATGGGAAGATGTTTTGGTTCCAACTGAGATTACTCGTAATTGCAGGCGGTGCATTTATGGGACATGATGAATTAAAAAAAGAGTTGTTTTATCAGATAGATGAAAAGACTATAGGAGGGTATGCATTTTCAGGGTGTAGTAACCTTTATAATATAGCAATACCGGAAACTGTGAGATATATCGGTTCATCAGCATTTTCCAATTGTAAAAGCTTGGAAAATATATCAATACCTGAAAATATCACTCATATATATGGCAACACTTTTGAAAAATTGTGAGAAATTTCAATATATAGAACTGCCTCAAGGACTTGAATATATCGGTAAAGAAGCATTTAAAGGTTGTACATTGATAAAAAACACTCTTATTCCAAAGAAATGTAAAGCAAATAGATGATGGTATTCAGTATGTGTATAAACCTGGAAAATGTAGAGTTTGAGGGGGAACCGCTCTATATGGAAATTCTTTTTATGACACAAAGTACTATAATAGCATAAAAAGAGGATGAGTATAGTTGCAAAATATCGGGAATCATCTTATAGAACTTGTAGATAAAAAGAGGAAAAGGTTATGCATAAAAAGACGGAACAGTCAGTATAGCAATAAAAGCATTTTCTCAATCCAAGATAAGAGAAATAGTCTTTTCAAAAAGAACTGAAAATGATTGAGAGTCCGCTCTAGGTCATTGCTATAGATTAGAAGATGGAGTTTCCGACGGGCTGATATATATTTCTAAGCTGTGCCTTATGAGATTGCAGAAATTTAAAGAGAGTGTATATACCTAAGTCGGTGGATGATATATGTGAAAGTATACCTAGGATCAGGTAATGTAAAAGAAGTCTTTGTTAGCAAAAGAAATAGCGGAGAAGATTGATTTTTATAAAAATGTGAAAGTAAGATACATAGATTAGAAAGCGAATAAAAACATATCTTTATCAAAGGAAGTGCTTATGCAAAATTTGAGCAGTATTTTGCCAATATTACCTCAAATGAATAATGTAAAGAAGGAGTGAAACAGTGAAATTATTATGAAAGGATATTTGAGGGTAATTATCGCCTTTATGTTTATAATTATTTTTACTGCTCGCATTACTAATATATGTAAGAAATATATTATTTGAACATATGGTTATATATAACAGTACTGTAAGGGGAATAAAAAGAGGTATTATAAATAAAGATGAGAGATCCAAAATACTGATTATTCCTGAAGGAGTTAAAAGTATAGGTACAAATGCTTTTTATAGATACATACAGATATTGAAGAGGTGGTTTTGCCTGAATCACTAAGTTAGTATAGAAGATTATGCTTTTGCGGGTTGTACCGGGTTGAAGAAAAATTAAATTTCCACAAGAAGCAAAAGAAAAATAGGGCCTTTTTCATTTTTGGATGTGAGGAGTTTAGAAGATATAGTATTCGGATTCCCTTTGAATATTTAATTGGGGAAGTTTTGCAGGTTGCGTAAACTTAAAAAGTTGATTTTTCAGAATCAAAAACATATATAGGTTTGATGATCTTTAAAAATTGTACGTCACTAAAGGAAGGCAATTATCAGAAAATTTAACAGAAATACAGAATGAAGCTTTTTATAATTGTACAAGTCTTGAAAAGATTTATATACCTTTTAATACTCAAACTATAGGAAGTCGAGCCTTTATGGATTGTAAAAACTTGAAAGAAGTTGTCTTAAACAGAGAAGATATCTTGTTGAGGCGGGAGCTTTTATAAAATACTTTATGGTTATCAAAACTCTGACAGATGACGGATATAAATATTTTTCAAATATGAAATGAAGTATGAAGGAAATGAGAGGAAGGTAACAGTTAAAGACGGGATTAAAAAGTATAGCAGGAGGAGCTTTTTGACTCGCCTACACTTGAGGAAGTAGTTCTTCCGAAAGCTTAACAGTTATAGGGGCTGCATTCAGTTGTTGCCAAAAACTGTCATGCTATAGATATACCCGGATAATGTGGAGTTAATGGGAAATAAAGTATTTAGGCAAGTGATCTCTTGAAAGAATAGTATTACCGGATAGGCTAAGGTCTTACCGCAATATAGTTTTCTACTCAATGTAAAAATTTAAAAGGAAGTGATAGTTGGGATCAGACTTAAAAAGATATTTTTAGATAATTCATTTGCTGAATGCGAAAATGAAAGTCGATTAATTTAAATGATAAAACAAGATATATGGTGAGGGAGCTTTTTGAGGGCTGTAAAAATTGACTGATATAGGTGATTCTTCCGGTGTAAGTTTTGTCGGTTATAATGCATTAGATGATACCTCTGTACAGCAGAGTCAAGAAAGAAGTGGGCGGATGTAAATATGTAGGCAATGTACTTATAGAATGCTTAGATAAGAAAAAGACCGATATAAAACTTAAAGAGGGTACTGACTATGATAGGAGATTTGGCATATGAAGGTACTAAAAATTTACAGTTTAGATTTTGCAAAGGAATTAAAATAATTGGACATAGGCGTATTTGAAAATCAGCAATTTATCCTTCGCTGTTATACCTGACGGTGTGTGAATATTTGGGGTGATGATGTGCTCCTCATCTTGTAAAAATTTCAAGAGAATTTATGTCCTGAAAGTGTAAAACGCGTTTCATTTGAGGTATTTGGTAACATGGCATATTTGATAATTATAAAAATATAGCTGTACCAAACTCATTTGAGTGGAATGTTTATTTATAACTGGAAGAGCAAGGATAAAATACTACTAAAATAGGTTAGAAATGAAAACATGATAATAAAAAGTTTTATTTTTGCCATCATATTAGTGACAATTACATTTACTTTATTCAATATAATAAAGATAGTATCAAGACCTAAAAAGTGGTCTAGTAGGTAGCATTGTCACATTGTGAAAAATCCGGAAAAGGTTTATATGCCGAAGTCTATAGAAGTTGTTTGGAAGGAAATATTTTTAATTGTAAAAATTAAAAAGTTACTGTAAAGTAAGACGATAGCTGACGGTATTGAATTTAATGAAATGTTAAGTTGATATATATATAGTAGAGCTATAGAAGTTTTTACTATAGAGAAAAACCTGTTGCATAATGATTTAGATATATAAAGAGGAACTGAATTAAAAAGAGATAGCATTAGATTTGAATTGAGGCATATGAATAGTAAAAAGCTAAAATTGTCTTTATTGTATTTATAACACTGTTTATTATGTTATCAATATTAATGAATTTAAGAGGCCGATTGGTACATAAGGTGTTGTACTTAGATATAGAGTTGGGATAATAGAGAGGTAAAAAGAAAAATAGATATAACAATACCTGAAGATGTTACGGAAAATTGGAAACCATGCTTTTTGCAAAATAATGATTTAATCGATAAAATAATTATACCTTCAGGGTGAAAAATAGGTGAGTTTGCATTTATGAATTGTAGTAACTTAGAGGAAGTTGATATACATGGCTCTTTAGAAATAATAAATAAAGGGAGCTTTTTATAACTGCACAAGTTTATACAGTATAAATTTACCTGATAAGTTGGAACAGATAGGTGATTATGCTTTGAATGTAAAAACTTAGACATAATAGAATTTCCATCTCACTTAAAAAGTATAGGTAAATCCAGCTTTTCAAATACTGCTTTTAAAATCAGTTGAATTACCACAATCGGTAGAAGATATTAAAAGACAGTACATTTTCGGAAACGTAAAAACCTTGAGCACATGAATTTATCTTCATCTATAAAGAGAATAGGGAATAAAGCGTTTGAAAATTGTGGAAGAGTTAAAAAGTTGTAGATTTAACAGATAATTTTGGAGCAGGTGGAGATTATGCATTTTATAATTGTAAAAGTTTAGAAGGTATAGTATTTCCAGACTCACTTAAAAATATAGGTGAATTTAGTTTTTCAAGAACAAAAACTCAAGGATGTAATTATGCCGGATTCTGTAACTCGGGTTGGTGCTTGTGCTTTGAATATTGTGGAGAGTTGGAGAACATAAAAGTTGTCTCAAAAATCTTATAAATATAGAGGCAGAAACTTTCAGTGCGGTTGCTATTCATTAAAAGAAATAGATATACCTGAGGAGTCACAGAAATAGGAAATAGTGCCATAAGCAAATGTCATAATTTGGAAATACTGAATATACCTGACAGTGTAAAAAGTTTGGCTTTAAATGCTTTTCAGAAACAAAGTGGATTGAAAATATACCTGTAAATGAAGACGGATTAAAAATTTATAGAGATATTTTATTAGAGGCACAGATATACAGGAAAATCTGATAATTAACCCAAATATAAACTTTATAGTCGGAGGTGTATTTCAAGACTTTGAAAAGCTGGAAAGTATTATTTTACCAAATAATATAAAGTGTAGTAGAAGAATATACTTTCAAAAATTGCATTAATCTTGAAAGTATAGAAATACCTTACGGCTGGAATTGGATAGGGAGATCAGCATTTGATAATTGTAAAAACTTGAAGAGTATTATGATACCGGAGCCTGTAAAAGAAATAGGTGAGAGTGCATTTTATAGGTGTGAAAATTTATCTGAAATAGAGTTACCAAAGGAATTGGAATATATTGGAGAAAAACACATTTGAAGGCTGCAGTTCTCTAAAAATAATAATTCCCAAGTACGTTAAACGAATAGAAGTGGGGGCTTCGGGCATTGTACAAAACTTAGAGGCTGTAAAATTTGAAGGAAATCCTGAGTATATAGGGAATTCGTTTTATGGCACAAAAATATTATAAAGAGATTGAAGAAGATGAATATGGCTGCAAATATGTACAAAATCACATTGTAGGTTTTGTGGATAAAGGAAAAAGAGATTATTATAAAGGAAGGAACTGTTAGTATAGCTGATAATGTCCGGGTCTTGCTTTTTGAAAAAGTGATTTTTCCTAAAGAGTTAAAAATATATTGGAGATTCTTCGCTTTTTCGTTTTGTAAGAATTTAAGAAGGGTTGAATTACCTCAAAACTTGATATCGGTAGGAGATTATGAATTTCACTTTTATGACAAATTAGAATACATTTATATCCCTGAAAGTGTGGAGGAAATAGGAGAAATGTCCTTTGTAGGCTGTGACAGATTAAAGGAAGTTGTTATGACGAAGGAAGTTGCAGATAAATTTTTGGTATATCAGCGATAAGAAAGTGAGATACATAGATTAAATGGCAGAAAATTATTATGATAAGCAAATCATCCCTCTAAAAGTAAAGGAACTCTGAAGCTGAAGCTATGTCTTTGGATATGGGATACTATATAGAAGGTAGACTTGAAACTTTTAACAAAGTACAGCACTTTGATGACTTGTTAAGTATATATATTCCTGAATCTTTTATAGATATGTCGGATGAAATAAAAAGAAATAAAATATCCTACAAATTTTAGACCTGAGATAATAAAAACAAACCTTTGCCGGAGATGTAAATCTAAGCATTAGCCTTCTTAAAGTCGGTGAAGATGTAAGACATAGGGATGTAACACAGGAATGGAATGAAAAGGAAAAATGATAATAAAAGAAAGATAATACATAAACTATGGATGATTCTAGCTCACCTTACTACAGTTATGATGCCCAAGCAGACTTATAGAAAGTAAAAAGAGGAGACAGACTTGTAAGTAAGTATACCTATGATGCCTATGGAAACAGGGAATCACTAAAAAGTGGTAATGATTTAGAGATAAGATATACTTATGATGCCTTGGACTTATGAAAAGAGGAGTACTGCAGGGAAAATAAGACATCGAATACGATAAAAGAGGAAATCTTATAGGCATAACAGATAGAGGGAAGAGAGAGTAAGAGCCCATATGATATCACAGGTAGGCTCTCAGCTTTAATTTACTCGAAAATCAGAAAAAGCAAGAAGCTACAGCTATGACAGTCTGGAAACAGGATAGGTTTTGAAAGAATATGAAGAGGATGACGCTGGCACTATAGGGATGTTGCAGCCATCTGGGTATACGGTTACAGATATGATTACGGGGAATTTGCAGCTAATATTAGCTATGGAATTCCCGGTGGTTGATACGACTATATCACTTGGGGTTGTACGTAATGTTTATGAACCTGTAGATTTTGAAGGGAGAATTCGATGCACTATATACATATAATATATTAAAAGGTGGAAAAATTACAGCAACTGGAGTTAGTAAGAACAGGAGAAAAGAAGTTACATCTGTTTTCGAAGTTAGCTACCTAAAGTTTCAGATGAGTTTGGGATATAGCAAAACTTATTATGAGTTAGATACTCAAGATTGGATTATAGTAGTTATTTCCATGATACAGGAGATGTTCCCAAAAAGTAACTTTATTGTACACAGGTATATTAAGTAAAGGCTATAATATTTTTGTAGGTGTTCTATACTGAAAGAAGATATAAATAATAGAGAGAAATAGTATATTAAATACAAATATGATATTGTTGTAGTTATTGCATTGATAATAGTAGCATGTATTTGTGTGGTTAGAAGACAAAATTGAAAGAAAGAGAATATACAAAGAAATCAGGTTGACAATGTCCTCTTTTATTTCTCAGGTATGTCTGCTATTATATGTCTATCAATTATTATGCCGATGATAAAGCACTTAAAACGGACAGTTGATTTAGATTTGAAAAGAAATGTCAGTAATAAAATCTATAGGGTATTAGTAGATAAAATGTATTCATATGAAAGAGGTAAAATGCGGTTGTAATAGGAAATACACATTACACGTTGCACCAAATATTGGGAATATGAAAGAGAAATATGGAGTTTTGAATATGAAATATTTAAAAATTCACATTATATAATTTCTTTTGAGGTGCTAAGTGACGAACCTATTGGTAGAAGATGCCTTTGTTAAAGACAGTACATTATGTAAGTTTGGCTGTAGTGGAATACAGAGTGTTAGATATGATACAGTAGATGATCTGGCGCACAGATACGTATGAATTATTTTAAAAATACAAGTAGATGGAACGAGATTACTTTAGATAAAGAAAGTTGGGAAATCTACTCATTATAGTAGTGAAAGGGGTGGTATAGAAGTAACATATACTCATTACATAGTAATAAAAGGCATATATCATAATAGATAAGAATGGAAAACCACTGTATTTTTGGACATCAAATATGAAGGTGAAGTAAAGCATTTTAAGAACATTGGAATTGATGTGGGATTTTAATCATATTTCGTACTTTCACAGGATCTTTTTAGGAAGAGTACAGAAAAGAAAGACAGAGAAGGTCATACTGACTATTCCTAAAAAGAGGTAGTGCAGGCAATACAAAGCTATGTATGGGATTTTAATGTTGCATATATGGAAGAATGGGAAAAGAGTTTACCCTATCTACAGGATGAGCTTGGAAGTACAATTCGCCTTCTTGGGCAGGGAGAGTAGAAAGTCAAAGCATATATGGATATGACGAATTTGGAGAAGATACCTATTTGCACACAGGGACACGGTGCAGCCATTCGGGTTATATACAGGCTATGGAGATGTGATAAGGTAGTCGATACCTACTTTTGCACAGGCCAAGAGAGTATGTACTACCGAAAATGGGAAGATTTAGGAGAAGATTGGATAGAGGGAAATATAGAAAAGCCTTTAGCCTTAATCCAGGGTATGGGTACTGTTGAAATCCTATTGGATCAGTTGAGTAGGGACGGAGAGCACCGGAAATGGCTAGTAACTATTTCTCACAGTGTTGTCACTTTAAAAACAGGAACTGAAATTGGCAGGAGCAGCTGCCTTGGTTGATAGTCCTGCACCTGGACCAATGGATTTAGTTGCGTGGGTAGGCTCGGGTGTCACACATTAGTTGTATCCGGAGTGAGGGCAGTTGGTACATATATAAATAGTACAGCAAAGGAGAAAGAGAAAGTCTAGGTAGTGCATTCCGGGAGACAAAGCGCAACAAAAGACCGAGTGAAACAGTTATATATAGACGTGGAAATGGAAATGTCGCTAATTTAACCTCGTGAGACATAGATTTACGCAAAGGATTGCTCTTATGGGTTGAAAGTTCCAGCAACAACGGATTTATACTATTACAACTATGGAGCACAATATGCATCGGAGTAATTAGCGGCAGTTATAGATACGACCAAACTGCAATGTTTGTATGGACCTGTAAATCCTTTTGGATATGATAGAGGACCATAGGTAATGTCAAGAATTGATTGATGCCTTAATTCATATGAATATAATGTTGCATTAACGAGAGAACTATATCACGGAAAACTAGACAAATTAGCATTATTATTAGAAAAAGAAGAAAAATAATACAGAAACTTATTTGGTCCTTTGCAGGATACGAAAAGTCAGTTTTCATGGTTCAATATTCTATATATTATAGAAAGGATGGGTTACACTAGAAAATTAGAGTACATACCATTTTAATAGAGTTTGCAAGATGTAAACTGGGCCCGAAAGTATTTAAGATATACTATTTCATCAACTTGCGTCCTATAAGAAAACTGAGGTTTAGTACCATTTGCGAGCAAGCACTATGGACTGCATATAGAGATGATGATGAGATGTGGATGGCAAGGAATAGCTAGACTTATGGAAAAAGATAATATAAAACAACAGAGTGTTTAAAAATCCAGGAAACTTATGATTTATTAAAGTATAGAGATTTTTAGAGAACTTGATTGGTAGAGGGATGGTAAATGAGAAACTTTTTGATATAGTAAATAAAATGTCTGTAAGAGCATGTAGTTGGTAAAATTTGATTAATATCTCTGTTAAAAAGTACAAAAATTTAAAGTTACTCAAATTTGGGAAAAGCAAGAAGCTATAGCTATGACGGGCTTGACAGGACGTGAAATAAAAGAGTTTACATATCTACAGGATGAGCTTGAGTACAATTCGCCTTCTTGAGCAGGGAGAAGAAAGTCAAAGTCTATATGGATGATGACTAATTTGGAGAGATACCTATGTACACAGGACATGTTTTGCAGCCATTCAGTTATGGGCTACAGATGATGATAAGGTGGCTGATACCTACTTGCACAGGCAAGAGAGTATATGCCGGGAGTTGGAAGGTTTGCAGGAGAGGATTGGATAAAGGGAAGTATAGAGCAGCCATTTAGTTTGAATCAGTATGGGTATTGTTTGGGGAATCCATTTGGATTGGTGGATTATGATGGAAAAAGAAGCTTAGAGTTCCATTGGCTAATCTCGTCAAATGCTGCTCCACAAAGCCAAGGAAATATGCAGAAAAACGATGCTTTACAAAATGAGAGTGGAGCTCCATATGTGGGATTATTTTTATTTAAACATCAGATCAGGTGCCAATGGCTCTTGGACATGCAGCAATGATGTTGCTTAGGAGTGACGACACAGGGGATTTATATAGTTTTGTGTGTAGTTACGATAAGGTACATACTGTCATATTGGACTATAATGATGCAAATGTAAATTATGCATATTGTGTAGATGTGAATATTAGTCAGATACAGGAGAGTACAGTAGGAATGTGATTTTGATGTGAAAGAAAGAAATATTAATAAGATAGATACATGCAACAGAGGTGTTTTACTTTCCCAATAACGAGATGATTCTGGAAAAGCAATAGCCCGCTGCATGAAAAAACAATCTTAAACACAAAATGGAGACGGACATGATAGAAAAGATTATAAAATTATTTTTAAATAATTGTGATCAGAATGCTAGAAGATGGATACAAGCAGGAGGAATAATAATAGATACCGGAGGTCATATGAGCACCGAATATGATATATATGTACATGACAAGGAAAAATAGATGTAAAGGTGGGGATATATTTAAACGCAAAGTATGGTGATTTCAGAAGTTTGGGATGAAATACACAATAGCAAAGATTGTACTACAGTAGATTAAGGAATTGTTATGAAGAAAAATATAATAAAAGTATTTATATTTCTGATAATAATTGGAAGTATATATGCCTTTACAATAAGTATAACAAGTATCAGATGTTGAAAGGAATAGATGGGTACTCCAATAGTATTCGCAGCAGAATTTGAAGACGAGAATAAAGGAACTTTTAAGGCCAATATTAAAAACCGGAGAATATGAAAAAATTTCCGACTATATATTTCAGGAATTATCCTAGTGATGATTATGGGAAGATTATTGGTGTAATATGGGAGGACAGATTTTCAGGGTATTGCAGAACTTGATATGAGGATAATACATTTAAGCCTATTATAGAGTTGGAAAAATTTAAATAGATGTGCCAGTGAGTTGGGATTGGATGAAATAGGTTATAGTCTGCCAGGGTGTTACATATATTCATATACCTAGGTATTATAAAGGAGGTTACACATTTTTGGAATGATATAGAAAGAGATATTTGCTATATAGAAAAAGAAAATAATATTTGGAATATGAAAATAGTTAACAAAAGTGATTTTCAGATGCTATGCATATTTTTATAAATGAAGAATCAGACATTACTAGAAACAAGTAAAAAGTTATTCCATCAGAAAATCGGTAGAGGAACTATTATCGAGTTGGTAGTAGTGAAGAAAAGGATATTGGACATAGATTTAACAGACGCTATTGAGTTCAGATGGACTTATGGATATGCGGTTGATATGAGCAAGATTGCATATTATGAGGAACGCGAAATATATATTTACGATTTGAATACTACGAGAAAAGAAACATGTGACCAACCAATATTTATTTAATCAAAATATTATAGAGTTGAAATTCTCGCCGGATGGAAAATATATGTTTTATACAGTAGGTGACAATCCATTCTTTGGCGGTAGTTTTATAGAAGGACTTTTTATCTGGTTGATATAGAATCAGGAAACAAAACAAAGCTGGTTAAATGGAAGGAAGAAGATATAGTTTATGGGATTGATTGGTAGTTGGTAATATGTAAGATAAAGAAAAGTAAGAGCCTCACAGATACGACACTACAGGTAGGCTTGGTTTAAGTTACTCAAATTTGGAAAAGCAAAAGATATAGCTTGGTGGGCTTAGAAACAGAATGGGCTTGAGATATAATAGGGATACAGAGGAAAAAGCTTGATAAATAGGAGCTTTCAGCACTGTATCCCTATTTTTAAAATCAAACAAAATATCGAAAAGGAGGCTTTTATGATATGTAAAAGAATATTTCAAACCATTATGTCAGTTATTCCATTAGCAAAGGCGGTGGAGAATAAATGAGATGGATAATAAAATAATTTTATTTCCAATCAGCTTGCTGTTAAAGTATTCTTACCGCATTTTTAACATTCTTGCTTAGTGTAGGAACAGCGATACTGTACTTGCTCATGCTGATGTGTGTATTTGTTGCCATAGGCTCATTCTTTATGCTACACAACACAAGAGCAGCAATAGAAGCACTCATCATAGGATTTCTACTAAGTCCTTACGGAATACCTGATGATAGGAACTGTAATTATAGCTTTTATACAAGAGAATCAATGAAGTCATAAAATCAATATAAAAATTTCATCAAAAATGCTTACCAAGGGCGATAGATAAAAACTATCGTCTTTTTAGTGAAAAAAATATCATGGAAAGGAGAGCTTTTAGATGAGTATGTATTTATTTGAGAACAACCTATCGTTGCAAATAAGACATTGGCAAGAGAGATAGGTTTAAATGAAGCTCTTATCTTACAGCAAATAAACTATTGGATAGAAATAAATAAGAAATCGAGCAATAACTTCTGTGACGGAAGATATTGGACATATAACTCAATAAGAGCATGGCAGGAAAAAGATTTTGACTATATGAGTTTCGATACTGTAAAAAGAACCTTTGCGAAGTTGGAAAAGGCAGGTTTTCTACTCGTAGGAAACTACAATAAAGATCCAAGAGATAAAACAAAAATGGTACACCATAAATACCGAAAAGCTGGAGGAACTTTATATTGAAATTGAGAACAAAAAGAAAAAGAAGAATTACAAGCCTTTAGAAAAAGCTGTGCCTAATGCATTAGGGCAAAATGCACAATGGAAAGAGTGCAAAATCCACCAATGCACAAGTGCAGATTGCACCGATGCAACAGAGCAAAAATCTCACAATGCAAAGGAAATGGCAATATGCCCTGACCATTTACAGAGAATACTGCACAATAATTCATCAAAGATTACTACAGATATTTCATCATATAATTCCGCACCATCATTCCGTCATGAGATAATAAGTATTCAGAGCAAGAGAAAGGATGGACGGAGGGGGAAATGAAAATAAAAATATATATCAGAAATAGTTTAGATGAGTTAAGAACACAGACAGGCTATTATGAACATCTTGAGTTTGGGCAATAAATTTATAGTTAAAGACTTTGATGAGATATTAAAGATACTGGCAGATATTATGATACTTGATGATGAGAGTTTCATTGCAATCAATCAAAACGAAGCTTCCTGCCCATATAGTAAAAGAAAGATTTAGAAAAACTTAGAATCAGAGCATTGGAGTATCTGTCCGATATTATTAAAGAAAATGAATACAAGATTAGAATATCAGAGCATTTGTCTTAACAGCAGCTATAATGCACCAAGTGGGATAGATGCACATTACTCTGCCCTGTATAGCTATGATATGAGAGGAGGATATTGAATGTGATTAACGAAGAAATTGCAAGAAAGACACTAAGCCTTGAGATTAAGGCTGCCAAAGTAACCGGAAAACTTCTTTTAAATCTGTTGAAAAAACTGATAAAAGAAGCAGAGAAACTGGGAGAGGCTTGAAAAACTCGTTAAAGTAAACGGAAATGAAGTCAAGCTCAAAGATATGGCGAAAAAGGACAGCTTGAAGAAATACTGTAGAAGAAGCGAGCTAAGAGAACTGAAAAAGAGCTTAAACAAATATGGTGTTAAGTTTTTCCAGTGATGAAAGATAAGGAAACAGGCAAATACTCCGTATTTTTCCAAGCCAAAGATATGAAAATGATGGAGAAAGCCTTTAAAAATGCTCTTGCAACATCAGAAAGAAAGGCTGAGAGGAAAGAGTCCATTCACAAAAATATTGAGAAGTTTAAGGAGATGGCAAAAATACTGTTTCTAAGGATAAAGTTAAGAATAAACAAAAAGGAGCAGAGCTTATGAGCAGTTTGATAACATTTGAAAATATGGAATTCGGAAACTCACTGTAATGGAAAAAGACGGTGAGTTTTTCTTTATCGGAAAAGAAGTAGCCGAAAAACTGGGCTATTCAAACACGAGAGATGCTTTGGTAAGACACATTGCGGAAGAAGATAAGGGAGTCGTGAAACACGACACCCTTGGTGGTGAGACAGTCATTTACGATAATCAACGAGTCCGGTCTTTACTCTCTTATCCTATCTTCCAAGTTACCACAGGCAAAAGGACTTTAAAAAGATGGGTAACCACAGAGGTATTGCCGAGTATTCGTAAAAATGGAGGATATATCAAGAACCAAGAAAAAATGAGCAATGAAGAAATATTGGCAAATGCGGTACTCCTTGCCAATCACCTGATTGCTGAAAAAGAAAAAATCATAGAGGATTTAGAGCCGAAAGCTAAGTATTTTGATGAATTGGTGAATAACCATCTGCTTACCAATTTCAGAAAATACAGCATAAAGAGCTCTGCATCCCAGAAAAAGTATTCATTCAATTCCTCATAGACAAGAAACTTATTTATCAGGATAAGAAAAATGAGACTTCACCCTATGCCCAAGAACAACAACAGGGATATTTTGAGGTAAAGGAATGGTGCAAAAGAAGGAAGTGAAGCGGTCGTGAATACAGACCTTTGTAACACCGAAAGGCAGGCACTACCTAGTACTTTTGATTGGGGGTGAAGAGACTTGTGATAGATAAGATATTAAAGGAGATTAAAGGCATATTTAAGGTGCAGGATAAGGCAAAGTTTGTAAAACAAAACATTCCCTATCTTGCTTTTTTCTATATTGGGAATATTTTCTCCTATCATGTGAGAAGCTATACCGGTGGAGATGTAATAGACAGGATATTTCAAGGAATACTTAGAGCTTAATACGATGAGTTTTATCCCAAGCATACATCTTATTGATATACTGGTAGGAGTTGGAGTAGCAGCCTTAATTAAATTTGATTATCTATACCAAAGGTAAAAACGCCAAGAAGTTTAGACAAGGAAAAGAGTACGGCTCTGCAAGATGGGGAAATAAAAAAGACATCGAGCCATATATGGACGAGAAGTTTCAAAACAACATCTTGCTAACACAAACAGAACGACTGACAATGAATGGCAGACCGACAAATCCAAAGTATGCAAGAAATAAAAATGTACTTGTCATAGGAGGTAGTGGAAGTGGTAAGACGAGGTTTTTATGTCAAAACCGAACCTTATGCAAAATGCACAGTCACTATTGCGTAACCGATCCGAAAGGAACGATAGTCCTTGAGTGTGGCAAAATGCTTGAAGATAACGGATATGAGATAAAAATTTTAAATACCATCAACTTCAAAAAGAGCATGAAATACAATCCATTTGCCTATATTCGTTCTGAGAAAGATATATTAAAACTTGTTCAGACTATCATTGCAAATACCAAAGGTGAGGGAGAAAAAGCAGGTGAGGATTTTTGGGTAAAAGCCGAAAAACTCTACTATACAGCACTTATCGGCTATATCTTCTATGAGGCTCCAAGAGAAGAAAAGAACTTTGCTACTCTCCTTGATATGATAGACGCTTCAGAAGTCAGAGAAGATGATGAAACCTATATGAATCCGATAGACAGACTCTTTGAAGCACTGGAAAAGAAAGAGCCTACACACTTTGCAGTGCAAGCAATATAAAAGTACTAAATTGGCAGCCGGAAAAACAGCGAAATCTATTTTTAATTTCCTGTGGTGCAAGGCTTGCTCCATTTGACATTCAGGAACTTAGGGACTTGATGCAAGAAGATGAACTGGAACTTGATACTCTTGGGAGATCGAAAGACCGCCCTTTTTGTTATTATCTCCGATACCGATGATACCTTTAACTTTGTGGTTTCAATTATGTATTCACAACTATTTAATCTCTTATGTGATAAAGCCGATGATGTATATGGCGGAAGATTACCTGTTCATGTAAGGTGCCTTTTTGGATGAGTTTGCAAATATCGGCTTAATTCCAAAGTTTGAAAAGCTGATTGCAACAATCGAAGCAGAGAGATCTCAGCAAGTATCATCTTACAAGCACAATCTCAGCTAAAGGCAATCTACAAGGATAATGCCGATACCATTGTTGAGCAACTGTGATAGTACCCTATTCTTAGGTGGGAAAAGAGAAAACAACTCTAAAAGAGCTTTCAGAAACACTGGGAAAAAGAAACCATAGACCTATATAACACATCGGAAACAAGGAGCAATCAAAAAGAGTTTTCGGATTAAATTATCAAAAGACCAGTAAGAACTGATGAGCCAAGATGAAATAACAGTAATGGACGGCAGTAAATGTATCTTTCAACTTCGTGGTGTCCGCTCCTTTCATATCGGATAAATTTGATATTACAAAAGCACAAGAACTATAAGCTACTTGAGGGACTATGACAAGAAGAATTTGTTTGATATTGAAAGCTACATGAAGCGAAAAGGAAAAGCAAAACTGAATAGGGATACGGTTATTACAAGAATGCAGTAAGTCTAAAAAATAGATTTGCTGCTTTTTTATTACTCAAAATCAGGAGGAAATATGATAAGGATAAGAAGTCCCACTAAGGAAAAACTAAATAGCAAAAGCATCAGCGATTGGAAAATGAAACTTTCAGTCGCTTTTTTTATTGAAAAGAAAAGGAGAAATTAAAAATATGAAGCAGGAAATGATGAACATCAATGCCAACTTGGTTGCAGAGCCTATTTTCTCAAGTTTTGAAAAAGACGGAGAAACGGTAGAAGTCGTTAATTTTGCACTTGTAAAGAAGTACGGGAAAGGCAAGGAATATATCAACTGTGCTGCTTACGGTGAAAAGGTGGAAACAGCGAAAGACTTTGAAAAAGGCAATCTCATTCATATCTTTGGATATTTTAAAGATCGTGAAAAAGACGGTAAGACTTACAAAAACTTTGTAGTGAAGTCATACAACAAAATTGAAAAGAAAGAAAACAAGGAGGAAGAATAAAATGGAATTTTTTACACAGGCAGTAGATGTACTGAAAGTATTGGTGATGGCGGTAGGAGCAGGACTTGGAGCATGGGGCGTGATCAACCTGATGGAAGGTTACAGGAACGACAATCCCGGCGCCAAGAGTCAAGGCGTGAAGCAGCTTATGGCAGGGGCGGTATCGTCCTTATCGGCTTTAAAACTCATTCTGCTTCTTGCCAATGTACTAAAGTAGGCGGAAAAGGAGCGATGAAATGTTTGGGATATTCGACAAGATAGAAGAATTTTTCAAGGAGCTTCTACTGGGCGGTATCCAAGCAAACTTAGAGTCCATGTTTCTTGACATTAACAATCAGGTTGGGAAAGTGGCAGCAGATGTAGGACAGACACCGATGGGGATGGAACGGAGAAGTATTTAACTTTATCAAGAGTATTAACGACTCCGTTATCATTCCAATAGCAGGACTAATCATAACGGCAGTCCTTTGTATCGAGCTTATCAATATGGTCATGCAAAAGAACAATATGCACGATACGGACACCTTTGACTTTTTCAAATACATCATCAAGATGTGGATTGCCGTATGGTTAGTTTCCCATGCCTTTGAATTTTCGATGGCAGTCTTTGATGTGGCACAAAAGTATGGTAAACAAAGCGGCGGGGTGATTAACACCTCTGCTGTTGTTTCCGGAGATCAAATTGTTCAGATGGTAGAAGCTTTAAAAGATAAGGGACTTGGAGAACTCATTATGATTCTCTTTGAAACCTCACTCATTAAGGTTGCCATACAGGGAATCTCCATTGTCATCATGCTCGTTGTTTACGGAAGAATGTTTGAAATCTATGTTTACTCATCGGTTTCAGCCATACCGTTTGCGACAATGGGAAATAAAGAATGGGGACAGATCGGAACGAATTACATCAAAGGACTGTTTGCCCTTGGACTACAAGGACTCTTTTTAATGGTTTGTCTTGGAATTTACGCAGTATTAGTTAAGACAATACAGATTACAGACATTCATACCAGTACCTTTACGATACTTGGGTATGCAATTTTGCTGGGACTGATGATGTTAAAAAGCGGAACACTGGCAAAAAGTGTATTAAACGCACACTAAAAAAGAAAGGAAAGATAGTATGAAGAAAAGAAAAACAATATGGAAAGCAGCACTTCTTGTAACAGGGTATTGCCATTTTGTGATGGATAGAATAGAGTTCATAAAGAAAAATGAAAGAGCTAAACAAAAGAATCACCAAGGTTGGACATTGCCACAATGATTTTTTTGTCTGATGCAGGGAAGAATCAATCAAAGCACAGAGGAACAGCTTGCCAGTATTCAGGAAGAAATCGGCTCCGTATATGAACACATGGAGGAGCTGTCAAAGGAAAAAGAAGATGGGAGGTAAATCATGGCGTATGTACCAATCCCGAAAGACTTAAAGAAAGTAAAAACGAAGGTCGCTTTTAATTTAACCAAAAGACAGCTGATCAGCTTTACTTTCGCTTGGGACTGGTAGGAATACCGGTCTATTTATTTATGAGAAAGTTTGTAGCAAAATGATATAGCAATTCTATTTCTCATCGTGTCCACACTTCCCATTTTTCATTACACTGTTTGAAAAAGACGGACTGACCTTTGAAAAGTATTTTTAAGTATATCTATTTACACAAGTTTTACCAACCGCAAAAAGCGTGTGAGAAAGGAGGTTTACCTTGAACAGCAAAGAAAAATTCAGCAGCTAAAGCTCACGCAAAACAAAAAGGCGTTAAGAAGCGAGAAACAGGAATTAAAAGCAAGATAAAACAAAGATGAAAAAAGAAAGACGGATTTTTAAAGCCTTATCTTTAGAAAGAGCCGAAACGCTATACCGTAGAAGATACCCTTCCCTATCTTAGAATCTTGAAAAAGCAGGATATGCCAGAGTGATGAAAAACACTTTCAGTAAAAGCATAGCCTTTGAGGATGATAACTATCAGCTTGCCTTAGAGGAAGATCGAGACTTTGATTTTTTAATCAGTTTGCCAACTTCTTAAATTCCTTTGATCCGAGTGTCAAGATTGAGCTGTCATATATCAATCAGCTTGGAAGAAACGAAGAAATGCAGTCAGCAATTCAGATACCGGATAAAAAGACGGCTTTGACGAGATACGCCTTGAGTTTCGAGAAATGCTAAAAAATCAGATTGTAAAGGGAAATAACGGGCTTAGAAAATCAAAGTACATTACTTTTACCGTCGAAGCGGACAATATGGAGCAGGCAATCTCAAAACTGGAAAGACTGGAGATTGACATCTTATCGTCCCTAAAAAGTATGGGCGTGCGTGCAGAAAGCCTAAACGGAGAAGAAAGGCTGAAAATCCTTCACGATGTATTAAATCCGGGCAAGACCTTTGATTTCTCCTACAAAGACCTAAAGAAAAAAGAAAGCACCAAAAGCTACATTACGCCTGATGAATTTAACTTTACACCGAGTAGATATTTTAAGTTCGGGAAGTTTATCGGAGCGACAAGTCATTTTCAAATCCTTGCCAGTGAACTTTCAGACCGTATGCTTGCCGAGTTTTTGGACATTGACGATAACATCAATATTTCCTTTTCATATCAAGGGCGATCGAGCAGTCGGAAGCCATTAAGATGGTAAAAACGAAAAATACCGACATCGACAAAATGCGAATTGAGGAAAACAAAAAGGCGGTAAGAGCGGGTTATGATATGGACATTTTACCCTCAGACCTAATCACCTATGGTGAAGATGTGAAAAGCCTACTAAAGACTTGCAGACAAGAGATGAGCGTATGTTTGTCGTAACCATTGTCTTTATGAACTTTGCAAGGACAGTACAGAAACTGGAAAACACCATTGCACAAATCAGCTCCATTGCCAATAAGCACAACTGCAAGATAAAAGACTTGATCATGCACAGGAGCAAGGACTTATAAGCGTACTTCCTCTTGGCGTGAATAAGCTGGAGATTAACAGAGGCCTAACTTCCTCATCAACAGCCGTCTTTATACCGTTTACCACAGAGGAGCTTTTCATAAATTCAAGCAACAGCTTATACTACGGACTGAATGCACTAAGCCATAACCTGATTATGGCGGATCGAAAGAAATTAAAGAATCCCAATGGGTTAATCTTAGGAACACCCGGAAGTGGTAAGTCACTCTCGGCAAAGCGTGAAATGGCAAATGCGATTTTGGTAACGGATGATGATGTCATCATCTGCGATCCGGAGGGCGAATATGGAAACCTTGTGCGTCAGTTTAACGGAGAGGTCATTAAGGTTAGCAGTAAATCAAAGGATTACCTAAATCCCCTTGACATCAATATGAACTACGGCGATGGAGATGCACCGTTAAAAGACAAGGCAAACTTCATCATGTCTATGCTTGAACTTGTCGTTGGAGGAAGCGGACTGACAGCAGAAGAAAAGTCGGTTATAGACAGGTGCTTACCTAAGATTTATGAGAAGTATTTTGAAAATCCGATTTCTGAAAATATGCCTATCTTACAAGACCTATACGATATGTTAAAAAATCAGGAAGAAAAGGTCGGGAAAAAACTGGCAACGGAGATGGGGATTTATGTATCAGGAAGTTTAAATGTCTTTAACCACAGGTCGAATGTGGATCTCAACAAGCAGCTCCTTTGTTTTGACATCAAGGAACTGGGCAGTCAGCTTAAAAAAATCGGAATGCTTGTGATTCAGGATCAGGTTTGGAATAAGGTATCTCAAAATAGAGGAAATAAGGCAACAAGGTATTACATTGATGAGTTTCACCTACTTTTAAAAGAAGAACAGACCGCCTCCTACTCTGTAGAAATATGGAAGCGTTTCAGAAAATGGGGAGGAATTCCGACAGGTATCACGCAGAATGTCAAAGACCTACTGATGAGTAAGGAGATAGAAAATATCTTTGATAATACGGACTTTGTCTTAATGCTCAATCAAGCGTCAGGAGATCGGGAAATCTTGGCAAGAAAACTGAAAATTTCCAAACCGCAGCTTAAATATGTTACCAATTCCAATGCGGGAGAAGGACTGTTATTCTTTGGGAAACACCATTGTTCCCTTTTATTGATAAGTTTCCCGAAAAGATACCATTCTCTATCAGAAGATGACAACGAAAACCCGGAAGAAGTGAGGTGATAGCTTGTGGAAAAGAAATTAAAGGCGAGATTTTTAAGGAAAGGCAGAAAAATCAAAGGAGGAAGCAAAACTGTTAGGGAAAGAATATATGGATGCGGATGAAGCCGGTAAATTAAAAACATGGCGATGATTACAGAGGAAAATTATTCACGAGAAAGACCGATTTCAGGATAAGATCCACGAAAAGGAAAGCAAAAGAAATTCCAAGAATGAGCTTTTTGCAAGGAAGTTCCAAAAGAAAGGTGAAAACAGCTTAAAAAAATGTTGTAAAAGACAAGGAAACAGATACACTCAAAAGAAGATAATAAATCCCTCTTGTATCCGGCGATGAAAACAGTGCTTTTACTTCCTTTACGAACGATGAAAACAACAGCTACAAATGATGAAACAACAGTTGGTGAGATAGTTTCCGCACCGATAAGCGTAAAAAAAGAGAATATCTTTCCTCAAAGGTCAAATGAAAATTCCATTGAAGAACAAAAAGCCGAGCTTTTAAAGAAAAGAAAAATGACTGAAAAGGTCAGAAAAGAGTTAAGAACGGAAGGAAAGTACAGTCAAAATGAAGAAATCTACGATCCTTTGGAAAAAGACCTTGATAATGACGGTATCATCGACAGGTATGACAATGACTTTAGGGACAGCGACTATTTTGAATCGACTTATGATGTGGAAGATAATCTTCATACCAAAGAAGGTATAACGGAACACTCTAACAAAAAGCACAATGCTCAAAAGAAGCTGTATAAACGAAAAAACTACTCGGATAAGGTCTATACAAGGAAAAAGGAAGATAATCACGCAGACGATAAGACGGAAGGGAAAAAGTCTTCCAAAGAGATGATTCAGGGCAGAGAAAAAAGAAAAAGTCTGCAAAGGGTATCCGTTCTGTCAGGTTTAGCAAAAGGAAGTGAAGCGGTAAGGGATTACCTATCCCATGGCAGTGATGAAAATCAGGGTGTGGAAACCGGAGAAAAGATTGCAGACGGCAATTCAAAATTACTTCATGGGATAAAAAACTATGCCGATAAGAAAAAGGCTAAAAAAAGCTATAACCTAAGCAAAAAAGATTACAAGATACGAAAGCGTAAATCAAAATTGGAGTTTCGGGAAGCCAAAGAGGAATTAAAGAAAACAAAGGAATATAAGCAAGCAAAATGCCTTTTAAGAAAGTTTCAAAAAGAAAAAAAGCAGATGAAATCCGCTATTGGGAAACGAAATAAATCAAGGCTTAGAGATCGTATCAAAGAAAGTCTGATCGGAACACTGAAAAGCTCCAAAGAAATGCTGATACGAAAAGCAAAGGGACTTATGATGATTGTCATAGGTCTTATTATTTTGGGGACTTTTATCATTCAATTTGCAGGCACCTCCATGACCGGAATGATAAATTCTACAAGCGGCGTATTAACTACAACCCTATCTTTCCGACCAAAAATGTACTAAGTGAAATCAATCAACAGTTTTTCAGGGATTGGAAGAAGGTCTGCAAGATGAAATCAGTTCCGTAGAGAAAATTATCCCGGCTATGATGAATATCTCATAGAAAAAGAGGGAGAAATCGGACATAACACCCATGAGCTTTTATCCTACATCACTTCAAGATGTGGAGAAATTAAGGATTCAAAGGAAGTTCAAAGTATCATCCATGACCTTTTTACAAAGATGTATGATTTATCTTATCGAGAAGAAATTGAAATCAGATACAGGACGGTTACGGAAACATATACCGATGAAGATGGCAATGAGCATACCGAAAGTCATGAAGAAGCTTATGAGTATAAGAAGCTCATAGTAACTCTGAAGAAAAAGAGAAATGGACAGTGTTGTAAGAGAAATCTTTGCAGAGTATCCCGATAATGTTCTTCACTATGAAGCCTTGCTTGCCTCTAAGGGAAACATGGAAACTGTCTTTGGAAGCGGAAACGGAAATTTATCGGAGATTGTAGACAATCCCGACTTTTCAAATCCGGGAATTGCCTTTGACGATGTAACGGTGAAGGCATTGTTTAACGAAGCGGAAAAGCATATCGGAAAGAGATATGTTTTTGGGGCGAACGGGCCGAATAACTTCGACTGTTCGTCCTTTGTGTGCTGGAGTTTTACCCATTCGGGCGTCAAAAATATGCCACGAACAACCGCTTGGGGAATTTACAAAACTTACTGCAATCCTGTATCTCCAAGTGAAGCAAAGGCGGGAGATATTATCTTCTTTAAGAATACCTACGACAGCGGCTCCCCTATTTCTCATGTCGGCATTTATGCAGGAAACGGTATGATGATTCATGCAGGCGATCCGATTCGCTTTGTCAGTATCAATACACCTTACTGGAGGGAGCATTTCTATGGCTTCGGCAGAGTTAAATAAAGAAAGGACGGTAAAATGTGAAAAAAGAACTTACAGCAGTGAAAAACAAAATTCAAAAGTTAAAGGATAAAAAGGCTCTGATTGATGAAGAATTGGAGCCTTTTATTGATTCGTGAAGAAGAACTTGAAAATGAGGAGATTATTGCCATTTGCAGAAAAACAATATCACAATTACAGATTTAATGGCAAAGGTTAAAAAGAACAAACGGAAATAAAAAAAGGAGAAAACTCATGAGAACAGTTATGAAAAATAAGGTATTTACAAGGTTAATGACAGTGTTACTTTCTTGCTGTTATGGTCATTATGGCAGCTTACCCATCGGTAGCCTATGCACAAGTTGATGAAAAAGAAGCAGCAAAAGAAGAACCGAAAAAACCGGAAATTACAGTTATTAAAAAGGAAGAAGAAAATGAAGTGCGTTATCCCAATAAATTGACTGCAAAAGAGCCGGAGAATTTAAAGCAAAAAATGGCTTCAAACGGAGAAATAACCAATACCAATAAAGGGATTCCGACCGAGCCTACCAAATCAAGGGCAAGTGTTACGGAGAATGTAAATAATGCCAATCAGGAGTATCCCATTCATCATGGAGATAGTAGTGATAACAAAGAAACAGATAAATATTCTGCGGATGCCAGACAGTTTATTACCTTTCAGACGAAAAACGGAAAGACCTTTCACTTAATCATCAATCATGATGAACAGGGAGAAAATGTTATGCTACTTACCGAAGTTTCCGAAGATGATCTGCTCAATATGGTTGAAGCAAAGGAAAAACCGAAAAAAGTAGTCAAGGAAGAACCCATAAAGGACGAACCGAAAAAAGAAGCAAAGCCCGAAAAAAAGGAAGAAAAAAGCAGCACCGGAACATATATCTGCTTGCTCTTGTAACTTTGGGGGCATTGGGAGCGGGCTATTATTTTAAGGTAGCAAAGAAGAAAGAAGATAAGGAACTGGAAGCCTTTAGAGGAAGATGATGATTTTTCTCGAAAGCGGAAGGCAGTGAAGAAACGGAAAAATGAAGAAGTTGAAAATCAGGAAATGGAAGATGAAACAGAGGACAGCGAAGAAGATTAGGAGTAAAAAAAGATACTATTTGCTGTACAAAACACAGGGCGAGAGAGTAAAATCTTTCGCTCTCTTATATTGAAAAACAGGAGGAAAAATATATATGAAACTTGTAATTGCTGAAAAAGCCAAGTGTTGCACTATCAATCTCAAAGGTAATAAGAGCAACAAGTAGAAAAATGATGGATATTATGAGGGAACGGATATAGGGTAGTCTTGGTGTGTCGGGCATTTAATTCAAATGGCAAATCCCGATGCTTACGATGAAAATTATGCAAAATGGAAGATTGATGACTTGCCGATTATTCCAAGTGAATATCAGTATGAAGTGGCAAAGGCAACAAAGAAGCAGTTCTACAGTCCTAAAAATTGATGAATGATAAGGAGATTGATGCTGTTATCAATGCCTGCGATGCAGGTCGTGAGGGAGAAGCATCTTTCAGGCTTGTATATATTACGAAGCTAAATGCAAAAAGAAAATGCAAAACGTCTATGGATTTCATCTATGGAAGATCAGTGCTATTAAAGAGGGCTTTGATAATCTAAAAGACGGAAAATGACTATGATAATCTCTTTGAATCAGCACAGGCAAGAGCCATTGCAGACTGGCTTGTCGGAATGAATATCAGCAGGCTATATTCTTGCCTGTATAAGCAAAATTACAGTGTTGGGAGAGTTCAGACACCTACCCTTGCCATGATTGTTAAAAAGAGATGACGAGATAGCAAACTTTTAAGAAAGAAAAATACTATACAGTGGAACTTGAACTTGACGGCTTTACTCTTTCGACAGAACGAATTGACAGCTTGGAGTGGCGGAACAGCTAAAAACTTTAATCGAAGACAGGGATAGAAATTGCTGATGTGATACAGAAAGAAAAATTACATAAGCCTGATCTGCCATTTGACCTTACAACCTTCAAAGAGAGTGCAATAAGTATTTTTCGGATACAGTGCAAAACAAACCCTTGATTACGCACAGAGTTTATGAGAAAAAGCTGATTACTTATCCGAGAACAGACAGCAGATGTTTAACCGAAGATATGATTACAAGTACAGTCAATAATATCTTGGCAAAAATTATTTTGATACAGAGCGTATCAGGGTAGTATTCAACTCTAAAAAGTTACGGATCACCATGCGATTATTCCGACCGTATCATCACTCAGTGAAGATATATCAAGACTTCCTGAAAGTGAAGCAAAGGTATATCGACTGATTTCTAATAAGCTTTCATGCAAGTGTAGGGTTATCCACTCATCCAAAAATACTACAAAAATTGTAGCTGAATTTGACGGTTTTGAGTTTACAAGTTCAGGTAAGGTAATTAAAGACGAGGGCTTCACAAAGTATTTGAAAGAATATAAGGGGAAAAGAAAAAGATGAGGACATAGAGCTTCCTGATGTAAGTGTTGGCGATGTTTTAAGCATTGAAAAATAAAGAGATTAAAGAAAAATTTACCCAACCTCCGAAACACTTTTACTGAGGACACGCTTTTAAAAGGCTATGGAGCTTGCAGGTAATGATGCACTGGAGAAAAGGTGTAGAAGTCGAACGAAAAGGACTGGGAACTCCTGCAACAAGGGCGGGAATTATTGAAAATCTGATTTACAAAGGCTTTATCGAAAGGGATAAGAAGAATTTGATTGCAACACCGAAAAGGAAAAAGTCTGATTGAGATTGTTGCAGATAATTTCAAATCGGCAGAAATGACGGCACAATGGGAAATGGAGTTATCGGATATTGCTCAAGGCAAATCTTCCAGAATTTTTAGAAGGTATAGAGGCGGAAATATACTATAACTAAGTATAAAGAGGTTTGCCTATGTTTGATACTAATGAAACTTTGATGAAAATAGAGATTTTTAGATTTTTATGCAACTGGTAAAGAGCCATAGAAGAACTATTAGATAGAGAAAAATTCAGAACAACAGTCTATGAGCCTGCGTGCGGACAAGGACATATTGGTAAGGTGCTTTAAAGAATATGGATATAAGTGAAAGCGACAGATATTTGTTACAGAGGTTATGGAGAAGAAAGAGAAGTAGATTTTTTCACAGTTAAAGAAAATACCTTAGACATAGTAACCAATCCGCCCTATTTTTGTGCTGACAGGTTTATAAAACATGCCCTTGAAATATCTAAATCAGGAACAAAAATAGTGATGTTATTTCGTTTGGCATTTTTGGAAGGACAAAAAAGATATGAGATGTTTAAAAAATATCCGCCTGAAAGAGTATATGTATTTTCTAAAAGGCTTAATTGTGCTAAGAATGCTGAATTTAAGAAGTATAAAAGCAGTGCCATCGCTTTTGCATGGTTTGTATGGAGAGTGGGCTATACAGGAATAACAGAGCTCTAGGTGGATAAAAATAATTTAGTTTAATTCCTCGAAATCGGTGGAATTAGAAGAAGGAGGTAAAAATGCGAATAAATGATTTTTCATAACATTTTGGAGCTTGTAAAACAAGATATTTCTACAAAGTGAAGCAGAATATCTGAAGCTCCTAAAGGGTTGTCGGAAACAATCAAAGATACGACTTTAGAAGTCAATTAAGTATCTATGATAGAAATCTTGAAGCGACAGCCTGTGCCAAGTTTCGATTATTGAGGGAACGCTTTAACCGAACTGTTATGAGAGGACAGAAAGGTATCCCTATTTTAGAGGACTATGGCACATACAAGAAAGTGGACTACATCTTTGATATAGGTCAGACAGTTTCAAGAAACAGAGATGTCAATGAAGTAAATCTATGGAGATTCGATAAAGAAGCGCATCAAGATGTGTTAAAGGAAATGATAAAAAGTGAAGGCTATGAAGAGAGTGAAAGTATCTTAGAAAAATATCTTTTCTTTAAGCAGGCTTTTTACGGAGATGAAAAAGATAGATAGTCTAATGAACGAGCTTAGAATAGCCGATGAGAATAGAATATCTTTTACAAAGTTTGTGAGAGATTCAGTGAGCTATGCGGTATCTTCAAGGTTTCAGCTTGATTATCCTATGGATAGTGAACTTTTAAGAGAAAATTTTGAAAGACTTGATAGCATATCTCTTATGAGTCTTGGTGAAACCGTATCGGATATTAGCGGAAATATCATTGATGCGACCATTCAGAAAAGTAAAGAGCTTGACAAAGAAGTTTTTAAGAGGTAAAGAAGCAGGATATAATAAGATTAGAGAAGAAATTGAGGAGGTAGAAGAAAATGTACTTCGACGAGATGATCAGAAAAGAAATGAAAACGAGCGAGTTCTCCGAAATGGAGAGTACGGACGAGATAATAGAGAAAATCAGAGAGAATACACTGAACAGTTTGGAGGAACAGACGGAATTCATCAAGGAATATCCGAAATCCGACCTACGCAGTGATGAGACTGGATTATCTTTCACAGAGCGAGGAGCAGAGCCACTTCGAGATGTTAGTGGATCTATACAAGGAGAAGAAGCTGACAGAACACCTGATGGATATTCAAAAACAGGCGATAGCATTTATGAGGACAGAGAAACCGAAACTGATGCAGCTTGGAAGATAGAGAGCGAGAGCGATCCACAGTATGAGAGCGATGATTTCAGCTCTCAAAGGAAATGACCATCAAGGAGATCGTGGAAATCTAAAAAGAAAATACTGAAGTAGAGATAAGAGAAGCTGACAAGGCTTCTTTTTCTTTGCCTGAAAATGCTTATGGACAGACTGATCCTGACTATCCTCTTAGCTCAAAAAGGATATGATGTATTCCTGATCAAACGGTGGAAATCACGATGGGGGCAGACTTCCTATCATTGCCGAGTTTTCCAAAGGAAAAAGCAATGAAGAATTGGGAGAATACCTTAAAAATACTTTTCAAGGGGGAAACGGCTATATCATTGACGGAAATGAAATCTCAGCGTGGTATTCGGATAAGGGGATTCATTTTGCTTCCGGAACATCAGCAAGAGAAGATCATACGCAGGTTTTAAGTTGGAGTGATGCTGCAAACAGAATTGCTGAACTTTTGGAAAACGGAGAGTTTGCTACCAATGTGGAGATTTCAGAAGCTTTGGATTATGAAAGAGATCGGATTTCAGAATCCCTATGGTATCTTATTCACGATTTGAGTGAGGAAGGAAAAGAACAAGGCTTTTTTGAATTTCTCGAAAAGGGAGGTGGCTTTCCGGATGAAACAAAACGATTATCCGAGGCACTGAAAAATCCTGAATACCTTGTAGATGTTATCAAAGAGTATGGACGATTTTTAGAAGCATATAGAGAAGATAGAGAGGTACTAAGGTTTCACTATCATAAGGTGGACAGCCTTTATCAGAAGTTACAGGAGCTTGCACTGCCAAGAAAAGAATATACTTCTAATCTTACTGAACTTCCAAAAAGTAAAAGCCTTTATTACAGAAGATGAAGTCTTTGCTACCCTGTCAAGAGGAAGCGGAATTGATAGAGGAAAAGAGCGAATTACAAAGTTTTTCAAAGAAAATCACACTTTACAGGAAAAAGCCGACTTCTTAAAAGATGAATACGGAACAGGAGGAAGAAGCCATGCGGTATCAGGCTTTGACAGGTAGTGGAGAATGGCACGATGCCAAAGGAATAAAACTGGAAAAAGAAAGATTGCAGCGATGTGTTCCTTACTTGGATCAAGTGTGGCAAAGCATATTGATGAGCTGCTTTCTAAAAATATTTATCTTTGAAGAAAAGAAAAATAGAAAAGTAAGGCAGGAGAGAGAAGAAGCAAAAAGAAGCACAAAAATCACAATATTATTCTAAAAGATGATCCTGAAAACTTAATGACCGATGAAATGCTTGAAAAGAGTTCCTGAACTTTATGCACAGGAAGATGTGGAGTTTAGCGGATAAGGAAGTTCATGCTGCATATATCATTCCATTCAGAAGTAATTGGACTTGGTATATGACGGAGTACGACAGAGAAAGCGGTGATGCCTTTGGACTTGTACTTTGGATTGAACCTGAATGGGGATATTTTCAATCTTGAGGAGCTGAAGGAATTAAACGCAGCAAAGACTTATTTTAGAGGATTTTCCAAAGACTTTTCGAGGAGATTAAAGATACAGAGCTTGTAAAACAGATGAGCGAGGAAGAAATAGACCGAGTATTTAACGGACAGCTTTCCCTCAAAAGAGAATCATAAGGAACAGGAAATCTTTTATCTTAGTGATGAAATGGGAATTTCATTAGAAGAAGCAGATGACATAAATGCCCTGCCTGACGAAAAATTGCTATTAAGTTGCGTACAGAGTGTCTATTGTGGCAGATAAGTCTGATGTAGCTCTATCAATTTATCGAAGTGAAAAATAGCGTGGCTCTTGGCGGTGTAAAGTACAAGCTGTTTTATGGAGAAAGCTATGAAGATAGCAAAAAGGTTGATGAACTGATAGACAGCTACGGCTATGCAGCGTATCAGCTAAAAGAACATTTCAAGAATAGACACAGCCGAGTATAAAACTTATGAAAACTTTGAAGAAAATGGAAGAAACACTTGAGAAAGTCCTGTTCAATCTACTCTGTTGACTACATTCAGCAAAAAGAAGAAGTAGAACTGAATGAAAAAGAAGAAAGTCTTGCAGAACAATTTGCAGTGAAACAAGGTGATACCGTCTATTTTTGACCATGAAGCATATATCGCAAGGGATATTGAAAAATAAAGTAAACGGGAAAAGCCGGGAGGTATGGCTGTATCCGGCAAGAGATGGAAATAGGCAAATTGCAATCGTACCGTTTATGGATAATGAGGAGCTATTAAGAAAGATAAGCCTTGAAAGACCGAGACTTTTTGAGTTGGCGATGAAGTGAAATACAAGGATAAGGACTGTACCATTACCCGCTTTGACAATATGGGAAATAACCCTAAAGACCGTAACGGTTAAGGATAATACCGAATATCTTGGTGGTATGATAACAGGCTCGATGTGATTCTCTATCGTTTGGAAAGCGACCTTGAGAGAATATTTGAAAATCTGACATACACGAAAGCTAAAGATATGATTCAAGACATTGATGAAAAGGCAGAAAAACTAAAAATAGAAGCTCATAACTTTTAAGATTACCGAAGAAATCCTCCCTGAAAAATTAACGCCAAGTGAAAGGTTAAACCAAAACCTTGAAGCAATCTCCATGCTTAAACGAGTGGAGAGTGGACAAAGAGAGCTTGACAGCACAGCTCAGGAAGTCTTGGCAAAAATATGTCAGGATGGGGCGGACTTTCCGAAGTCTTTGACGAGAAGCAGAGGAAGGTCAGTGGAAAGAAGCAAGAGCATTCTTAAAAGAAAATCTATCGTCATCAGAATACGAAGCTGCTAAGGAATCAACTTTAACAGCTTTTTATACGCCTAAGACAGTCATTGACAGTATCTACTCTACACTCTCAGGAATGGGGTTTAAGAATGGCAATATCTTAGAACCGTCAATGGGCATCGGAAACTTTATCGGAAGTTTACCGGATGAAATGAGTAGCAGTAAATTTTATGGTGTAGAGCTTGACTCGGTAAGCGGTCGCATTGGAAAACTTCTATATCCGGAAAGTGATATACAGATTAAAGGACTGGAAGAAACTTCCTTTTCCAATAATTTCTTTGATGCGGTTATCGGAATGTACCCTTTGGAGAGTACAAAGGTCAAATGACAGGGAGTATAACAAAAATAACTTCCTTTAATCCATGATTACTTGCAAAATCCATTGATAAAGTCAGAAATGGCGGTATTATCGCTTTTATCATCTTCAGGCACGATGGATAAAAAGGATGAAAGTGTCAGACGATACCTTGCAGCAAGAGCGGAGTTTTTAGGAGCAATCAGACTTCCAAACGATACCTTTAAGGGTGTTGCCGGAACGGAAGTAACCTCGGATATTATCTTCCTAAAGAAAAGGGACAGTATAAGAGAAAGGGACGAGGACTGGATACATCTTGCAGAAGATGAAAATGGGCTGACATATAACAAATACTTTGTAGAGAATCCTCAGATGGTGCTTGGCTCTATGGAAGAAGTGTCAGGAAGATTTGGAAACGCCCTTGCTTGTCTGCCAAGAGAAAATGCCGATTTAAAGGAGCTGCTTGCAAGGGCAAGTGAAGAAATATCAAAGGAACAGCCTATGAAGAAATAGAGCTACTTGATGATGAAATCACATCTATCCCTGCCACAGATGATGTCAAAAATTTTTCATATACTATCATTGATGACGAAGTGTATTACAGAGAAAATTCCCTTTTTGTAAAGAAAGAGATAACGGATAAGAATAAGGAGAAGATTAAGGACTATCTTGAACTGAATACTGCCCTTAAAGATGTTATCTACAAGCAGAAAGAGGACTATTCCGATGATGAGGTAAAGAAAGCTCAAGAAAAGCTCAATGAAGTCTATGACCGCTTTTCTAAAAAGCATGGATATGTCAATAACCTTTCCAATACCAGAGCCTTTAAAGAGGACAGTAACTTCCCGCTTGTTTCCTCCATTGAAATCCTTGATGAAGAAGAAAACTTTAAGGCAAAGGGGGATATATTCTCCAAGAGGACAATCACAAAGGCAAAGACCATTGACCATGTGGATACTTCTTTGGAATCTCTTGTGTTATCTATGTCGGAAAAAGGCTATGTGGACTTTGACTATATGGAAAACCTGACGGGAAAAGATAGACCTACTCTAATAGAAGAATTAAGGGGAGAGATTTATCTAAGTATCAGGGAAGAACAGAACTTTTACAGACCGCTATCCTTTAACCCCGAAGATGGAGATTTGCCTTTCGCCTGTGCAAATGGCAGCAATTCATATAAGTATGGCTATGTTACAAAGGACGAATACCTATCAGGGAATATCAGAGAAAAGATTACCATCGTAGACAGTTACCTTGCAAAAGTTAAGACAGACGGAACGGGAACTACCTCATCTTGGCTATGCGGAAGATGGCAAAAGAAAAAGAGCTGATAAGCTATGAGGATGAACCGTTTGGAATATCAAAAGATCGGAACTTACCAAAAGTATTACCGAAAGAACTGGAAGCAAGTGAGATCAATGTTCGTCTTGGGTGCAACTTGGATACCGATTAAGGATATGAGAAATTCATCTTTGAAACACTGAAAAACACCGGGCTGGGCAAGATGGGATATTAAGAGTCAAATTCTCAAACCTTACAAAGCGAATGGAATATTGAAGGAAAGAGCAGAGATAGAGGAAATGATCTTGCAGAAAATGACCTACGGAACATCAAAGGGATAAAACGGATATAAGCTGATTGAAGATGCCTTAAATCTTAAAGAAACAAAGGTCTTTGACCAGATTGAAAATCCGGATGGCTCAAAAACTTCTGTCTTAAATAAAAAGGAAACTCTTCTTGCAGGACAGAAACAGGAGCTTCTAAAAGAAGAATTTAAGAACTGGATATTTAGTGATCAGGAAAAGAAGAAGCAGACTTGTGAAAGCTCTACAATGAGCGTTTTAACTCTATCAGAAATCGTGAATATGACGGGAAGTAATCTCTCTTTTGAGGAATGAATACAGAAATCAAACTCAGACCGCACCAAAGAAATGCAATTGCACGAAGTTTGTACGGTGGAAATACCTTACTTGCTCATGTGGTAGGAAGCGGAAAGACCTTTGAAATGGTTGCTTCCGCAATGGAAAGTAAAAGGCTTGGAATGTGCAGTAAATCTCTCTTTGTTGTACCGAATCACCTAACAGGGACAGATTGGCAGAGAGTTTGTGCAGCTTTATCCGTCAGCCAATATTATGGTGGCGGATAAGAAAAGACTTTTGAGCCGAGAAACAGAAGAGATTTATCGGTAAGATTGCTACCGGCGAATATGATGCGGTTGTGATCGGGCATACGCAATTTGAAAAAATCCCAATGAGCAAAGAGTATCAGGAGAAACATATTCAGGATCAGATTGATGAAATTTTGAACTATATTGAGGAATACAAGCATGACAGAAATCAAAAACTTTACGGTTAAAAGCAGCTTGAAAAAGACCAAAGAAAAAAACTGGAAACAAGGCTTGAGAAAACTAAACGATGATTTTAAGAAAGACGATGTCATTACTTTGAGGAACTTGGTGTAGATAAGCTCTTTTGTGGACGAAGCACATGGATTTAAGAAATTTGTATCTTCATACAAAATGAGGGAATGTAGCAGGATTGGGCAGTCAGAAGCCTTTAAGTCCTCCGATATGTTTATGAAGTGCAGATATATGGATGAGATGACAAACGGGAAAGGAATTGTCTTTGCCACAGGGACTCCTGTATCAAACTCTATGACGGAGCTTTACACCATGCAGCGTTATCTTCAGTATGAAAACCTAAAGAAAAATCACTTGGAGCATTTTGACGCTTGGGCAAGTACCTTTTGGGAGAAACACAGTCCGCTATTGAACTTGCTCCTGGAAGGAACAGGATACAGGGTGAAAACAAGATTTTCAAAGTTCTATAACCTACCTGAATTGATGTCCATGTTTAAGGAAGTCGCTGACATTCAGACCGCAGATATGCTAAATCTTCCAACACCTGAAGCACACTATGAAGTAATTAAAACCTTGCCGAGCGAGGAACAAAAAGAAATCCTAAAGGGATTATCTGAAAGAGCGGATAAGGTTAGAAATAGAGTGGTAGAGACCTGATGAAGATAATATGTTAAAAATCACTAATGACGGTAAGAAACTTGCTCTTGACCAAAGACTGATCAATCCCCTACTTCCTGATAATCCCGACAGCAAAGTCAATGTTTGCGTGAAAAATGTCTTTAGTATTTGGGATAAGACCAAGGAGAATAAATCCACACAGCTCTATTTTCCGATATGTCCACACCGAAAGGCGATGGAGAGTTTAATATCTATGATGATATTCGAGAAAAGCTCGTTGCAATGGGAATACCCGAAACGAAGAAATAGCATTTATTCATGAAGCTAATTCAGATAAGCAAAAGGACGAACTATTTGCAAAGGTGCGTAAAAGGGAGATGTGAGGATATTGCTCGGCTCTACTCAGAAGATGGGAGCCGGGACAAATGTGCAAAATAAGCTGATTGCACTGCATGATTTGGATGTACCTTGGCGTCCTGCGGATCTTGAACAGAGAGCAGGTAGAATTGTAAGACAGGGAAATGAAAATAAAGAGGTAAATATCTATCGCTATGTTACGGAGAATACCTTTGATGCATATTTGTGGCAGACCATAGAGAAATAAGCAGAAGTTCATTTCTCAGATTATGACCAGTAAGACTCCCGTTCGTGTTGCGGAAGATGTGGACGAAAGCTCCCTTAACTATGCAGAAATTAAAGCTCTTGCCACAGGGGATCCGAAGATTAAAGAAAAGATGGATTTGGACAATGAGGTTACAAAACTTAAAATGCTTGAAGCAAACTATAAGTCCAATCGTTATAGATTAGAGGACAAGGTTGTAAAAACTATCCGGAAGAAATTGCAAGAACGGAAAAAGCTGATTGAAGCTGTAAAGAAAGATATATCAGAGGTTGAACTGAAAAGTGGAAGGAGAGGAAAAGTTTACTTCCATCACGATAAATGGTGAGAAAAGATCTCAGATAAAAAGATAGCAGGAGAAAAACTCTTGAAGCCATTTCTAAAAGTAAAAACTCAATGAAAGCAAAGTTATCGGTCAGTATAGAAATATGGATTTAGAGGTCAGCTATAACTTCTTTACCAATGAGCATAACTTCAGCTTAAACGGTGCTGCAAAGCATTCAGGAGAGCTTGGCACAAGTGCAGACGGTAATATGACAAGACTGGATAATGCTCTTGAGAAAATGCCTGAGAAATTAAAAAGACTTTGGAAGAAAAAGCTCATCAGCACCAAAGAACAGCTTGAAAATGCCAAAGAAGAACTTAAAAAGCCGTTTGAAAAGGCAGATGAACTGAAAACTAAAGTATTAAGGCTTGCCGAACTGAATAAGCTGCTCGATATGGGAGAGGTAGAAGAAAAGAGAAATGACAATCCCCTTGTGGAAGATGTAAAACGAGCGATTATTGACTTCTGTAACAGAGAGTATGAAGAAAACCACAGCTATGATGAATTTGACACGCTATATCCTGATTTAAAGCATATCGGGATTGCCTATACCAATACACGGATGAAAGGCATGGGATTCAGTACGAACTGAACTTAGAGGATAAAACATGGACGCAGTATATTGATGATACTCCAATCAAAACAGAGAGCTTTGACTATGAGAACAAAGGAGAGAATGAAGCTCTAAGGAATATGAAAAATGAAATTGAGCTATCCTCTTTTGAAGATTTAGTCTATGTGGACTCGGAAGATTTAAGAGCAGCAACGGGACTTGACATTGATGATGAGGGAAACTTTCTATGATCCGCTTGCAAAAGACCTCGATAATGACGGTATCATCGATAGATATGACAATGATTTCAGGGATAGCGATTACTGAATCAACCTATGATGTGGAAGATAATCTTCATACAAAAGAAGAAACTGCTCAAAGAACAGATGATAAAGCTTTCTAGTTTTAGGACAGATAAGAGCTTATCAAAGTGAAAGCAAAAACGGAAGAGAAAACAAACTACAAAAAGAACAGGAATATGCAAGATAAGGGAGCTGAACAGCTCCCTTTTACCATGAAAAGGAGATAAAACAATGGATTACAAAACAATGCGAGATAGAATCGAGAGATATGGTAAATGATAACCACAAGGATTTTCGTAAAAAGCGGTTATCAGCATAGAAAAAGGCATTAACGATGAGAGTGCCTTGGATAAGCTCTATGACGCTTATATGGACAATGACACCGTTAATTTGCTACATGAAGAATTTGACTATATGATTGAGGATTTAAGAGAACAGGGGACAGATAAAAGACCTTCCTTATGTTCAAGGGGAAAAAGATGACCTTATAAATATCGTCTGGAAATGTTGTAGGGCAAGGTCGATGTCATTGAAAGGAAAAATAAGAACGGAGAAGCCTTTAAGGTGGTGAATTTCTCCATTGTTTCAAAGAATGATGAAGGAGATAAGGTATATCATAATTGCTCCGCCTACGGCAAAAAGAGTGATATTCAAAGGACTTTAAACAGGAGATTTTCGTGAAACTCTTTGGTCAAACTCAGAACCTCTATTGATGATAACGGCAAGGAACACAGCAATGTAAGGATATTATCCTCAAAGCTCTTAAAGGCAAAAAGAACAGATGAAAGGACAGGATAAGAGTCAAGAGATTGCTAAATTGAAAAGCGAGATAGAAGAAAGAGAAAAAGACTTATTTTTATGCTGATTCTTGGGAGCAATCAGGACAGATTAGAGCAGATATTGAAAAAAATGAAAGCTAAGTTAAATACCTTGCTCAATTCTGAAAAAGATCAAGAAAACGGTAAAAAAATCCATACTTGGTGCTATCAAAAGAATATCAGGCGGAAGATAAGAAAAAGCCGAAAAGTAAAAGCAGGAAAAACCATAAAGAAACGGAAAGATAAGATGTATGGTCGGTGTGGTCTTTAGGACTGCACCAGCTTTTTTTACTCATATGTTTACTTTTTACGCTTATATAATATATAATAAGAGCGTGAAAGGAAGTGAGTTCATGAACCAGTTAGAACAGATTGGGAAATTTCAACTGCGGGTAATGGAGTTTTAAGAACTTCAGAAGTCATCAGTAAAGGAATTTCTAAAAACGACTTTTGGCAAAATTTGTAGAAAAATATAATTATGAGCGTATTTCACATGGAATTTATTGTTCTCTCGTATGTATGGAAAGATGGACTGTACTTATTACAGCTTCGTTGCCCGAAAACAATCTTTTCTCATGATACAGCTTTGTTTCTGCTTGATATGACAGATCAAGAGCCGCTGCAATATACTGTTACAGTAAAAAGTGGATATAATGCCACTCATTTAAGAGAAGATGGTGTAAAAGTATTCTCTATTAAAAAAGACTTTTTTGAACTTGGGATTTCAAAAGCAAAAACACCTTTTGGAAATGAAGTTTTCATCTATAATCCTGAGCGAACTGTTTGTGATATGATTCGTAGTCGTTCACAAATTGAAATTCAAATTTTTCAGGATGCAATGAAGCAGTATATCAGGCGTAAAGACAAGAATTTGCATCTGCTTATGGAATATGCAAAAAAACTTCGAGTAAATCATATGTTAAGTAAATATTTGGAGGTGTTATTATAATGATTCATTCATCAAAACAACTAAAAGATTTGATACGAAATTTGTCAAAAGAAGTCGGTATTGAAGCTCCATGTACTGATTAGAAAATATATGATGGAGCGGTTTTTAGAGCGAGTATCTTCATCAAAAATACAATGGAAGTTTTTATCCTAAAAAGGCGGAATGTTGGTAGCAGCTTTTTGTAGGGGTAGAGGCAAGGGCTACAATGGATATAGACACTACCATTAAAGGTATTCCTGTAACGATAGTTGATATGGAGCGTACAATTACAGAAATTTCAAATATAGATTTAGATGATAATGTGAAGTTCAGAATTAAAAAAGTATCGGAAATTATGGATGAAGCAGAATATTCAGGGATACGATTCAGTATGGATGCTGTATTAGATGGAGCGGTTATTCCTTTGAAGATTGATATTTCTACAGGTGATGTGATTACTCCAAGAGAAATAGCCTATTCATACAAATTGATGTTTGAAGATAGAACAATCCCAATTATGACATATCCTATTGAAACGGTTTTGGCAGAAAAGCTGGAGACTGTCATTTCAAGATCCATAACCAATACAAGAATGAGAGATTTTTATGATATTCACATACTCTTAAAATCACAAAATATAAATGCTGATATATTGGCTTTAGCGTTAGAGAGAACTGCTAAGAAGAGAGGAAATTTTAACCTTTTAGAAAATGCAGAAAGCGTATTGAAGATAGTAAAATCAGATGAAGATATGAAAAGGTTGTGGAACATTTATCAGAAAAAGTTTAAATATGCAGGCGAATATACTTGGGATGAGGTAATACATTCGGTTAGGGAGCTATCCATAGAAGCTAAATTAGATGTTGCAAAACACTGTTGAAAAAAGAATAGAGCAAATACAAAAGACAAGAAAATGACAGTGTAGAATCCAAAAATAGAAAAAGATATGAAAGATAAAGGAAAAAGAGATGAAGATTTATCTCTCCATCTCCTTACCCATATAAATTCCATAGTTCTTTCGTATCTGATAAAGCTCGTCCATAGTCGATTTTGAGGAAGAATACTCTTGCATAAGGGTATTCTTTTTTTCTTGCAATTTATCAAGCTCAGATAAAATATCCTTTGAATTTGGAAGTTTGGAATAAGACTTTTTAAGCTCGGAAAGAGCATTTTCATAGAGGATAATCTGAGCTTTGTATTCCTCGAAAAATGCCCTATCAGACGGATTCGCCTTATATTCCTTGTAATAGGCACGATATTTTTTGACAGTATGAACTTGCTCCATCGTAGTGGATAACTGTTCCATTTCCTTATCAATCGCTTTGATTTTATCCTGTAAATTTTGTCTTTCATCAGCACTTTTCTTGATAAATTCATCAAGCTGCTGAACGGATTTTATGCCATGTTCTCTGATAAAGATAACGGATTCTGCCATTGTATTAAGGTTATGTTTTTCGTTGCCCAGTATTCATAGCCTTTACTTTCTTTTACCTTTGCATTGGTATTCATATCAATGATATTTCCGATGCGTTTTTTAACAGGAGGAGTCTTAATCGTTTCTCTTTCTGCTATGCGTTCTTTTAATCGTTCTTCAGTATAATCTTCGCCAATCGTCTTAGCTCTTGTAAATCTCGGCTTATCTTTTCGGCTTAAAAAGCGATATGTTTTGCCATACTTTGATTTCATAACCAAGCTCCAGCCATCTTTCTTTGAAAATTCGTCCCAATCCTTAGACTGTTTTATCATTCTGTCAATGTCAAATTGAAGCCTGCTTTTCCAAGAAGTACCATGCTTTTGCCTGTTCATTCTCATACCAAGACTTTACCGTTAGTCTTATATTTCTTCTGTAACTTTCGTAATACTCATCAATGACGAGATAGGTTGATTTTCCTTTGCAGAGCTTATCACTCTGGTAACGGATCTTATGATAGCTTTTTCTTATTGGATTGATAGCACTTTGCCGGTAACCATATTCACATTGTTGAAGATGATATGATTATGGATATGCCCTTTATCTATGTGCGTAGATAAGACAAACTCATACTCATCTTTTCAGTATCTTTTTACATAACTCAAGACCGATCTGATGTGCTATTTCAGGCGTAGCTTTCTCCCGGTAAAAGGATTGAATTAGATGTCTTGCAAGGACAGTTCCCTTTTAGTTCCCTGCCTCTCCTCTTGTCCTTTAAAAACTGAGTATGAGCAGTTGACTGGTGGCATTTATTGGTGCTGACTAAAAAGCTGTTCATCTGTTTTATCTCCATTAACAATGTAGTCGATAGCAAGATGAAGGGTTGATTTTTATAGGGTGTATTTTTTTGTAATCGCCATATGTCATTCCCCTTCCGTTTCGAAGTTCTTTTCATAAGCAGGAGTGAATTTGCCACAACTCTTTTGAAAAAAATGTTCAATCTCTTTCTTCATATCTTGGATGTCATCTTTATAGATGATACCTGTCTGATTTACTCTCTTTGCAATCTGATTGATATTATTTGTAGCATTGGAAAAGTAAGCCTTGCAAAATCCCGAAAAGGATCTAAATCTACTTGATAAATCTCCTTTTCTAAAACGCATTTGCGGATAAAAGTGGCTCATATTTCTGCACTTTGCAAGTTTTTCTTTTTCTCCTCAAAAAGAGCTTTTTCTTCTTTGGTCAACTTAATTTCAAGTCGTTCATTTCGTATCCTATTTGCCATAGATAGTTCCTCCTTTGTATGATTTTCGGGGTCTTAGGGTTCTCCCTAACTAAGCTAAAAAAATTGATAAAAAGAAGCAGATCCCAAAAGGGCTGCTTCATCAATTTTTCCGTAAGTGTCCGTACACTTACTGTGCTTGACATAAGAATGAATTAGATAACAAGCATTAAGCAAGTTTTGAACTTGTTAAATAAATTATACCATAAGAACGCCATTTTATCTACAGTAACGATAATTTATAGGAGTGGTGATATATTGACTAAAAACTGAAAAAGTGATAATATAATTATTAAAGATAATTAGATTATCATAAAAATGAGAGGGAAAGTTAGATGTCTTATTGCTCTGATATAACAAAAATAGAATTTTAGAATGTGCTAAAGGGGAATTTTTAAGCAAAGGATCTGAAAATGCAAAGGTAGCTGAAATTACAAATTAGCAAAAAGTAACTACAGGAGCTCTTTATCAGCATTTTAAGAATAAAGAAGATTTGTATGACTGTATTAGTTTCTCCCTATTTGTGATGGTTTTATATCAATAACAAATGATAGAAATAAGGATTTTATTGATAGTTTAGAAAGGGATGAATTTAGCATTATTAGCGAAGAATTGTCCTATATTACTAATGATTTATTGAAATATATTTATGATAATTGAAAATATTTAGAATTTTAATTTTAAATGATAAAAACTAAAAATTTATAAAAACATTTTTCAATACAATCGTTGAAAATGAAACAAAATGACTCAGCTGTCTGATTGAAAAAGAAAAATATTAGCCAATATGAACATTTAACTTTTAAAAAATTAAAATCCTTAATTTCAGCACAGTATCAGGGGATTTTTGCCCTAATGAGAACTGAAGATGATATAAAGAACTTAGATACTGATTTGCATTTGTTATTTGATTTTTAGATATGGTTGGATAGGGGTGTTAGGTATATAACATGATTAAATTTTTCAATGAAAACAAAAATCATAATTTTAATTTTTAATGAACCTATTAATAACTCTTCAAAACATCTTTTAAATACAGAGCTTTTGTAATAATTTATATATCGCTATTTTATATTTTACAAAGAGAATTTAAGTTTGTGTTTAAGAGTCTTGCAATTTATTCGCTTATATCTCTGCTAATATATTGTTTAGCTCAAATGAATAATCTAATTGTAGGCTCTATAGTTTTTACTTTAATTATTGCAAAAAGCTATTTCCTAATATGCTACAGCAATGATGAAAAACTAGCCATTTTGGAGAATTACTTTATGCTCTTTCAAGCTTTTAAGTTGCCTAAAAATCGTAATAATGCTCTCAATTATTTTTAGATTTTTCCAAGCTTTTTATTTAGAGATGAAAAAAATAATACAAGAGCTTTTCAAATTAAGAACCTATAAAGTATCTAAACTTAGCGAATATTTTTAACTACTTTTATTTACTTTTCAGTAGTTCCATTAATGAGAAGAGCTGAACTTGTATCTGATGAGTTATCTCAAGTTGAGTACTAAGAGGTATTGAATCTAATAATCCACGTACAAGTATGTTTGCAGAACCTCTTTATTTTTTATGAGTATATTACAATATTTTTACTGGCTGGCTTTGTTTTTATACGAGGTATTTTTAAATGATTGAATTAAAAGATGTTTCTTTTTCGTATTATAAGGGACCGAAAGCTCTAAATAACATTAGCTTAAATATTAGAAAAGGAGAATTAATTTTACTCCTTGGAGAAAGTGGATCAGGAAAAACCAGTCTAGCTAGGACTATAAATTGTTTGGTTCCTAAATTTTTTGACGGAGATTTTAAAGGCGAAGTTAATGTTTTGGGAAAACCAACTAAGGATCTTAGTATGGTTGATTTATCAAGTATGATAGGAACTGTCTTCCAAAACCCAAGAAACCAATTTTTTACTCTGGATACCACAAGCGAACTTGCTTTTAATTTGGAAAACCATGGAATAAATCCCGAGCTAATAAAAAGTCGTGTATTTGATATTTTTAATGACCTCAATATAAATCATCTTAAAGATAAAGATGTTTATAAGCTTTCAGGTGGGCAAATGCAGATGGTTGCAATCGCAAGTGCCTGTGCATTAAATCCAGAAATTTTAGTCTTAGATGAGCCTAGTGCCAATCTAGACAGATCTAGTATTTCTGATTTGATAGAGTTATTAAAAATATTCAAATCAAATAAAACTACAGTCATTATTTCAGAGCATAGACTCTATTACCTTAAAGATTTAGTTGATAGAGCTTTTTATATTAAAGATGGCGAAATAAAAATATTTTTTAAGGGATACGAATTATACTCCATGAATGATAGGAAGAGGTTAGAATATGGTCTTCGCTCTTTAAAATGACGATAGCATTCTTATTAAAAACAAGCCATCAGAGAAAGATGAAAATTTGCTAGAATTTAAAAATCTCTCAGTTGGATATAAAAACCGCTTATTAGTAAGATGAATTTGAAAATAGAAAGCGGTGAAGTACTTGGAATAATAGGTGAAAATGGCTCGGGAAAATCTCACATTATTAAATACAATATCTGGTTTGATTAAAAGAAATTTCTGCGAAATTTTATTCAATGGAAAAACTAAATAGAAGAGATAGACAAAAAGCTTTGTGCACTAGTTATGCAAAGAACCAAGTTATCAATTTTTATGGAAAGTGTAGAAAAAGAACTTACTTTCGGTATAAAAACTATGACGAAAAATAAACTCAATAAGTATTTGCAAGATATGTAATTTAAAGAAATCAAAAGATAATGATCCTTAAAATTGTCAGGGGTGAAAAACAGCGACTCGCTATTTTGATAAATCTCTTAGACAATAAAGATGTTTTTCTTCTGGACGAGCCAAGTTCAGGTCTTGATTACAAAAATATGTTAGTTATTTCCGATGAAATACTTCAGGAAAAAGGAAAAATAATCATCATTATAAGTCATGACTATGAGTTACTTTCAGAAGTTTGTACCAAGATTATATATTATAATCAAGGAGGTTTTGTTAAAATGACATAATGCACTCTACATATCAGTGATATGTAGTTTCTAATCTTTTAAATTAAAAACTTGAAAAGGAGTATTAATATGACAAACAAATTAGACGTTAAAACAATGATTAAACTGGCAATATTTACAGTAGTGTTGTATATTTTGATAAGAGTTTCTCTTTAGTATCATTAATTCCTGGAGTATATCCCTTCACGGCAGCTATAACTTTAATACCAGTTGGTATTGTGTGGATTTATTTAAGGATGAAAGTTAAAGCGAAATATAGCATTTTAATTCAATGTACCCTACTATCTATTCTAACTTTTGTTGGAGGCTCACCTTATTTTATTGCTCTTGGCATGCTACTTGGAGGAGTTCTTGCAGAGTTTATAACTTTTGATAAAAATGGAAATTCCACTCACAGAAGTATTTTTGTATGGTTATATAGGTTTTGGATTTGTTTTCTATATTTCAACATATCTATTATGCTTGTTGCAAAGAGATTACTATATAACCTATATAGAATCTTTAGGAATGCCTATAGATATGGTTCTAAAGATTAGTAAACCTTGTTACCTTGCCTACATTTATTATAGGTATGTTACTTGTTCCTATTTGTAGTTTTATAGGACTTCATATTGGAAAAAAAGTCTTTGTCCGCTATTTTTAACAAGTAAGATTTAGGGCTGTTGCAGAGTGAATAAATCGTCCTTATATCATTAAAAGAACTTCGCGAGAATGTTTACTAAATGAGCTAGCAGACTAAACAAAAAATTCTCTGAAAGAACCTTTTAATGATAGGACGATACTTATTCATAGTTTTGCAACAGCCCACTTGTATAGAAAGAACAAAAGGGATTATATATTTTTGTTTTTTCCTATTACCAGTTCTCTAAATACACCTATAGCTTAGCTCTGAGCCTTAATCTTAGCGTAGATGCTATCGTATGTATCTGAAGAGCTCTGTGTAATCTGTGTAAAATACTGTGATACTGGAAGCCAGTTACTTCCTGACTCAATAGGCATTATTGCACCCGTAGCTGCTTGTGCATAGTGTGGGTTTCCACCCGCTGGAACCTCTGCCCAGTTATATCTAACAGACGTAAATGAAATTGTATCGATATCGATTACACCATTATGCGGAATCTTATCTACGAGCATCAAATTTGTCTGCTCCTGATATGTTCCAAAAGTGCTATCGATATTGTTATATGTGTTGAAAAGTCTGAGCGAACAAAAAACTATTAGGATAGACTCTGATTTAGTCGATGATGAAGCAGTTATAGAAAAATTTATTCAATGGAGGTAATTGCTATGTATTATTTAGGGTCTGTTATTCATATAGAAAAACAATAGATCTTTTTGATACTGGTAATTACCATAAAAATCAAATTTAAAAATATAAGGAAAGAGCAAGTTTCTTTCATTTTAGAGGACTTATTATGCCTATGTGCAGAAGTCCTCCTTTTTTGTCTAAAAACGCAGACAAAAAAGAAATGGAGGAAATAAAATGTCAAAAGAATATTACCTTTATGTCAACGGACAAAGGGTTAAAGTCAGCGAGCAGATATATAAAGTCTACTGGCGAGAAAAAGAACACGAAAAAGTATTTAGAGCAGGTGGACAGAAAAAACCACTTGCTCTTTTTTTCATCGTTGGATCATGATGGACATTATGTAGATAATATTGTCGATGAAAGTGTTGATGTAGAAAAGATTGTTGAAACACAGATGATGATTGAAGCAGTCAGAAATGCTATATCAAGACTCAATGCAGAAGAAAGAGATATTATTGAACGCTTGTATTTCAATGATGAAACGGTTCGTTCAGTGGCAAAGCTTCAAAAGTATTACACATCCAGCCTTAATCAAAAAGAAGAAACAAAATTCTTGAGAAAGCTGAAAAATTTATCGAAGAACTTTAAAACTTCGGTAACCAAAGGGGTCAAATTTTTCCTTATGTAAAGTGAAGGGAGTTTGACCTCTTTACTTTCGTGAATAAGAGATCGCCGTGCTTATGGCAAATTGGGAAAAATGAAAGAAAAATCCCTTTTCAAATATTTTGTTCTTTGACAACTGAATAGACCAAGGTAGGACTTTATCTGCTTGTGGAGAATTATGACTTACGCCAAGACCTTTCTGCTAGAAAATATTTTCGGTTTTATGAATACTGAGTAAAACCAAGGAAACAAGGAAAGTGAGCGACAAATAGATTACATAAAAACAGATGTGGCAGTCTGTTCGTTGATACAGGCAGTGATAATGATACTTCAACAGTTTATGCCGGCTCGTCTTGAATAAGGGGCGGAGGTGAGATTCCTATGTTGTCAGCCAAGACACCTACCAATGTCATAAAACTTAAAAAAAGAAAATAACAGGGAAAAGGAGCTTTTCTAATGGACATAGAAGAATTAACAAGATATAAAAACATGTCAGTGAATGAGATTGATCAAAGACTGTTCCGGACATTGAAGATATAAAGATAAGAAAAATGTAGATCCGCTTTCCATGTACTTTATGAAAGTCGGAAATGTTATCGTCAAAATGCAGTTATGCAGGGAACGGAAGAAGCTTAGCTGGATTGCTTTTTGTCCTATTTAGAAAAAGAAAGCGATGCTGCTTGATTAAAATATGAAATAGAGTAAAGATTTTGTCAGTTGATAAAGAAATAAAAAGAGAGTAATCATTAATCCTTTGATACAATGGTTTCGACTACTATGCAAAGGAGACTACTCTCATGGATATTGTAGCACTATTAGAGGTTTTGGTAAAAGGTTTACTTGATGCAGAGAACAAATTTTGAAAATCCTAAGGACTTTAGTTCTCTGGAGAGGTCTGTGAAAAGCTCTACAGGAGGCTTTTTCTGCTTCTTTCTTGGGTGAAGTTCTTTCAAGAATGAACTCAATGCTTTAGTGATTGTGGAGCCAGAAAGAACGTTTTAACATTCAGAGGGTCGATAAGCGGACGCTGATTACCTCTGTTGGAGATGTGGTGTTTGATTGTACGTATTTCAAGAGGAAAGCAGAGCAAGGAGGTCACTCATACTTGCTGGAAGAACTTATAGGTTTGGATTCTCATGAGCGGTTTAGTGAGGAAGCTGAGGTAATGCTACTCACGGAGGCATTAAAAACAAGCTATCGTGAGGCGACAAAGGTACTGCCATCCAAGCAAAGAATTAGCAAGACCACAGTGATGAATAAAATACATGGTCTAACAGATAGTGTTACACTTGAGGGTCTTTCCGGCAAGAAGCAAGTGGGAGTATCTTTTATTGAGGCAGATGAAGACCACATTGCAGAACAGCATGGCAAGGAGTCCAAGGATAATAAGAGCTTTATTTCTAAGCTGATTTATGTGCACGAAGGAAAGTTTGAACCGGCTGTAAAGGAAGAAAAGAACTCAAAAATAGCTTTTATTTTGCCGGACTTTATCCCGGAAAAGAAGGAAATGCATGTCTTTGGACTAAGGTTTCTGACTACATTGAAAAGACATATGATAAAGAGACCTTAAAGAAAGTATTTATTAGTGGTGACGAGCCCAGTGGATAAAAGAATGGGACGGAGTTCATGAAAAAGGCAGTCTTTTGTGCAGATAAATTTCACTTGATGAAATATATTAATCAGGCTGCAACGCAGATGTTAGATGAAAAAGGATATCGCTAAAGAAGAATTATGGCATTATTATACTCTAAAGCATTCCACTAAAGGCTTCATTCTCAAAATATAGATTGTATGGCGGCATCAGGAGAAATGCGGAGAGAATAGAAAGCTTGCGGACGTAGGTGTTAGAGAATTGGGCGGCTATCAGAAGAACACTAAGAAACAAAAGCTTGCTACAAGGCTGTAGTGCAGAGAGTCATGTAAGTCATGTGTTATCTGACCGCTTAAGTTCAAGACTCTATCATGGAGCCAAAAAGGGTGCTGACAAGATGAGTAAGCTAAGGTGTTATGGAGAGAAACTATGGAAGAGAGAAGCTTCTTTCAGTTGGTGCGATAGGTCGAGAAGAAAGAAAAGCTGGAAGCGACCGGAACAGAAGGGATAAGTGTAAAAGGAAATAAGACTTAGAGATGTGTTAAAAGAGCACTATGATGCGTCAAAGAAATATATAGATGGGCTCCATGCATCAATTCCGGGAGAAACGGTTAAGAAGACTTTCTCCATACGGAACCACCTCCGTTTATTATGTAAAATTTTGACATGACATAAAATGATAATAAGATAATTGAAAAGTTGAGGACCTATATCAAGGTGTATTTTTGAAGCTCGTTAACTGACAGAAGTGTACTCCATCAAAATATGATAAAAGGGGCAGACTTTTTACAAATCTATGGTATAATACGAATCAAATAGGGATACAACTTAAATAAGAGCTGAAAGACTCCAAGTTATCATATTTCTCCTTAAAAAAGAATATGAAAGTTTGGAGGTTTTGTTATGTCTAAAAATAATTTAGATACAGATGTTCTCAAAGTTGCCATGTATCTCAGATTATCACAAGATGATGAAAAATATGATAAAGGCTTTAAGGTGGAAAGCAACAGCATTTCCAACCAAAGACTTCAGATTAATGATTTCATTGATAAAAATGAGGATATGGAGCTGATAGAAGAATATGTCGATGACGGATATTCAGGGATAAACTTTGAAAGACCGGCATTTAAGAAAATGATGGAAGATGTCATCACAGGGAGAATTAACTGCATTGTTGTAAAAGACTTATCCAGATTTGGCAGAGATTATATTGATAGCGGAAGATACCTGCAAAGAGTAGTTCCCTCTCTTGATATAAGATTTATTGCCCTAAATGATAATTATGACAGCTATACAGCCAGTGAAACGGAAAAGAACTTGGTCATTCCGTTTAAAAGCTTCATTAATGACAATTATTGTAGGGATACTTCCGCAAAGGTCAGAAGTGTCTGCAAGGTAAAGAGAAAACAGGGACAGTTTATATCAAACTATGCTCCTTACGGCTATGAAAAAGATAAGGAAGATAAGCACAAAATAGTAATTGATAAAGAAGCGGAATATGTGGTGCGTAAAATCTTTTCAATGAAGCTTGAGGGGTACAGCTCCTACTCTATTGCCAAACACTTAAACGATAATGGAATCCCATCACCGATGGAGCATAAAAAGGCAAAGGGAATAAGGTATAAGACAGGCTTCAGCACAAAGGCGGTTGCCAAATGGGATACGCCGGCAGTTAATCGTATTTTAACCAATGAGATCTATATCGGAACACTGCAACAGGGAAAACGGGAAAAGATAAACTATAAGCTGGATAAGGTGGTTTCCAAGGATAGAAAGCGATTGGATTGAAATCGAGGATAATCATGAAGCTATTATTGATATTTCATGACTTTGAAATTGCCCAAAAACTTTTGAAATGTGATATAAAGGCAAAAACTGTCGGAGAAAAGGCGGATTTGTTTTTCAGATCTTTTATTTTTGCAAAGGACTGTAATGCTCAGATGACAAAGAAAGTCGATAAGACGAGGGAAAAACTCCCGACTGTCTACTATATCTGCTCCTCAGTACAACAAAAGGACAAAAGAGTGCAGCAGGCACTCAATCAAGCAGGAAGAATTGAAAAGTGAGCAGTGCTTGAGATGATTTCGTCATTATATCAGCTCTCTTGGGGAATATGAAAGCATTTCAGAGAGAAATAAGAGAAATGGAAGTATCCTATGAACTGTTTTCAGAAAAATAGATAAAAAGACAGGAATATACCAAGAAAAAGCAAGGCAAAAGTTTGAACTTTTAAAATCTTCCCTTTATCAAGACTTTGAAAAGAAGGAATCATTTCGGAAGAAGAATTTCTACGGTATGAGAGAGTTTTATACAAACCGTATCGTAGAAAGCGAGCTGATTTTTAGAAAAGCAGAATAAAGAAATTTGCAAGACTCTATCAAAAAGAGTTTGGGAATCAAAAACTTTTCCTGTCAGATATTAAAAAGTATCAGAACATCGGTACCTTAGAAAGAGGGACTTCTTGTAAGACTTGTCGATAAAATCTATGTTTTTGGAAGAAAAGAAAGGATAGAAATCCAGTTTTAACTATGATGAAACGATCGAGATATACTGGATAAGTTAAGCGAGCTACACAAAAGCTCAAACTCCCTGAGCTGATGAAGGAGGTGGTGTAGATGGCAAGGACAGCAACAGGCGGAGAATAAAGTCGGAAGAACAACTGTTAAACAAAGAAAGTGGAAACAGTTTTCAAAACAGCAATCTATGCAAGAATATCAAGAGATAAAAAGAAAAAGCCGAGTGATTCCATTGAAAATCAAATTGCTCTTTTGCGAGAGCTTTATATCAAAAAAAAGTGAGGATGTCATAATTTAGCATGGAATCTATAAAGATATCGCAAAGACAGGGACAGACTTCTGAGCAGACCTGACTTTGAAAAACTTGATGGGATGAAGTAAGGAATGGGGAAAAGTCAACTGCATTGTTGTAAAAGACCTATCAAGCTTTGGAAGAAACTATACGGAACTTGGAAACTTTCATTGAAAAGATATTTCCGTTTCTTGGGAGTAAGATTTAGTGCGGTCAATGACAATCTGGATACCTTTCACATGGACGATCCCAATAAATCTCTTGAGGTCATCTCTGAAAAATATTGTCAAATGAAACCTATGCAAAAGACATTTCAAAGAAAGTATCAAGCTCTCATCAGATGAGGATCAAACAAGGCGGATTCATCTGTGGTGCGGCTCCTTATGGCTATACAGCAAGAAAAAGATGAAGATGGAGTAAGACGCTTGTATCTGGATGAAAAATACAGCTCCCATCGTTAAAAGAAATCTTTGATGCGTATCTGAAAGGGATTTGAGTACGCTGGGATATTTCCAAAGTTACTGTTTGGAAAAAAAGTATATATAGCAACTGATTATCGGGAAAAGTTTGGAAAAGCTAAAGCTGATGAGAAATGAGCTTATAAGAGCTTGGATCCGACAACAATATTTACAGGTGCTTAAAAATCGTGTATATACAGGAACACTCATTCAAGGCAGAAATCAAAAGCATTTATTTGAAGGGAAAAAGAGAGAAAGGCTTGACGAAGAACATTGGACAATAACAGAAGATGCCCATGAAGCAATTATCTCGCTTGATACATTTGAAAAGGTGCAGGAGAAAGATTTCCTCAAAAATCTAATTCCATAAAAATAGCAGAAAAGAAAATAAGAATGCTAAGGATGATACAGTATTTAGAGGAAAACTATGTTTAGTGGAATTTGTAAGAGAAAAATGAGCGTACACATCGACAAATAAAGCGGGTAATAAAACTGTATTTTATTTTAGCTGTAATCGGTTCAGAGAATTACAACAGAAAAATGCGGAACATCTATTACAGAGGCTACTCTTGAAAAACTGTTAAAGCAGCATTTGATAGCTATTCTTTTTAAAGTAACAGTAAAAAGTTATAAGGCTTATCTGAATGCTATGACAATCTTAAAATAGAGATGGATAAGCAAAAAGGAAAAAGAAACTAACTGAAATTGAAAGAAAGAAATTTCAGGACTTTAGCAGACTTCAAAGTGAGTATTATGAAAAAGTATGTTTTGGGCAGATTGGAGTAAAGAAGATTTTTGAAAGAGAAAAAGGAACATCTGGGTAGAAGAAAGCAGAACTCGAACACCTAAAAAGAAAAGACAAGTTGCTATCTTTGAAGAAAGAAATATTTGAACTTGAAGAAAGGCATAAGTACCTTACAGCTCTTTTTAAAGGTAAAGACAAAGAAATGGGATAAAAGACTTTGTAGATAGCATCATTGATAAGATCTTTATAGGGAAAAGATAACACAATAGAAATCAAATTTAACTTTTGAAGAAACTCCTGTGATTACTGAAAAACTCAGTAGAAAGACAAGGAGGAGCTGATATGAATACAGTAGATTTTTATCTAAGACTTTCATAGAAGATGACGATCTAAAAGACGAAAGTAACAGCATTACTTCCCAAAGAGAAATCTTAAAGGACTATATCCAGTTCAAAGAAGAATTTACTGGAGTGTTCAGATAAGAGAACATATTGATGATGGCTATACTGGAACAAACTTTTAATCGTCCCCGCATTTCAAAAAGATGATAGGTCTTGTGAAGAAAAATGAGATAAAGAACTATTCTTGTAAAAGACTTTATCTCGATTTTGCAAGAGATTATATTGAATCGGAGCATATATTGAGCAGATATTTTCCCTTTTATGCAAGTTCGGTTTTCATTTCTGTGAATGACAATTATGACAGTAAGAACAACGAGAATGGAATCAGCAGTTTGAAATTCCTTTTTAAGAATCTTGTCTATGACTACTATTCCAAGGATATTTCACAAAAATTCAGTTCTTCCGTTAAAATCAGACAAGATAAGGGCTATTACTTTCGGTTCAAAAAGCACCCTATGGATATGTAAAAAGATGAAAAAGACCATCATCAGCTACTTGTCGATGATAGAAGTGAAGACCGATCATTGAAAGAAGTCTTTGAAAGGTACTTAGTGGCGAAAAGTATGCTTTGCGATTTGCCAAAAGATTTTTAATCAGAGAAGTGTTCTGACGCCCGCCAAGACATATAGGGACTGAAAAGAGGAAGTGGAATTTGGACAGGACAGATTGTTCGATATCTCTTTAACACAAACGAGTTTATACAGGAGCAATTGTCGGCGGAAAGACCAGAGTGCAGGAAGTCGGGTTCTGATCATCGACAATGGGACTGATAGCGAGGACTGGATTATTACGGGAAAGATATGCACGAAGCCATCATATCCCAAGAGGATTTTGCGGAAGTTCAGGATACTGATTAAAGCAGCAATGCAAAACATATCGGTCGAGAACGGAAGCATTTTCCATATTCTTCAGGATAAAGTCTATTGTGGAAATGTAATCATAAAGATGAGCTATACCATTTACTACGGAAAAAGTGATGGATATTGCTGTCCATATCGGTATAAGGCAAAAAGACTGTGGCTGCATGAAAGGGAAAGATACAAAGCCTCGCACTGGAAGAAATCGTGTCAAAAGAAATTCAGATTTATACCGAGCGTTTTCTTGAAAAAGAACAGACGAGAATGATTGAGCATAGGGTCAGAGAAAGCATTTGTGAGAGCCTGCTTGAGCGAAAGAAAAAGCTGGAAGCGGAACAACAAAAAGATCAAAGTTTCCAAAAATGCAGTGTTATGAAAGGCATAAACAAGGTATCGAAATGGAGAAAGAAGAATATCTCTAAAAACGAGAATGCCTGACACAAAGAGCAAAGAATATCGAGCATGAAATATCGATTATAGAGAACAAGATACAAGAAAATACAGTTTCAAGACATCATTTGAATGTCGATAAGTTAAGAGAAGCAGTATCCGAAAGGAGAACTTGTTTTAGACTGGATCAACGAAGTGATAGAAAAGAATCTATGTTTATGATAAAGGACAAGGTGGAGATTGTTTGGAAATTTGAATAAAGATGGACAAAGAAATGGATAAAAAGATGAAATGATGATTGTAAATCATGAATCCCTTTGTAAAAAAAGATTTATATTATTAGGGGACAAAAGGTTATGCTTGATTTTGAATTAGCCGAAATCTATGGATATGAAACGAAAAAGATTTCAACAGGCAAGTCAAGAATAATATTGAGAAGTTTGAAGGCGAAGATTTTATGTTTCAACTAACAACTCAAGAAGTTGAAGAACTTTCAAGGTGCAAAAATTTCACCTTGAACAGAGGCACCGGACGAGGGAGTAATATTAAGTACAATCCTTATGTCTTTACAGAGCAAGGAATCTATATGTTGATGACTGTATTAAAGGGTGATCTTGCAGTAAGGCAAAGTAGAGCTTTAGTTCGTACTTTCAAACAAATGAAAGACTACATTGTAGAAAATCAAGGGTTGATTGGGAAAAGAGAGTTTTTACAACTTTCGATGCAGATTACAAGCAATGTCGTGGAAATGCAGGATTTAAGACGGGATTTAATGAATGTGGAAGATAAGGTGGCAGGATTAGTGAATAATTTAGGGAATGTTGTGCATAAATCTGAGCTGTCCGAGCTGATTCTTGACCTTAGCAATCCACAACTCAAATATGGATTTTTACTCTTGAATGGACAGCCGATCGAAGCCAATCTTGCTTATAAAGATATTTACAGCATAGCGAAAAAGAGCATTTATATCGTTGATAACTACATCGGAGTGAAAACTTTGGTCTTATTAAAGGATGTTTCTTCATCGGTAGAGGTCATTATATTCAGCGATAACATCGGCAAAGGACTTCTACACCTTGAATATCAGGATTTCTGTCAAGAATATCCGTTTAGAAAGATAACATTCCAAAAATCCGGTGGAGAGTTTCATGACAGATACATTATTATCGACTGGAATACCGAACATCAGCGAATCTATCATTGCGGAGCGTCTTCCAAAGATGCAGGACAAAGAATCACAAGTATAACTGAAGTGGTCGATCAGATGATTTACACCGACCTTATCAATAATCTTTTGAAAAATCCGATGTTGCAGTTAAAATAGAAGTGGAAAATGGATTGGAAATTTGAAAAATATGTATCCAATACTTGACACAAGGGTGGGAATAAAAAGAGTATGAAAGAAATATAGGTTATGGAGAAGACGTGATTAAGACTATCTTGGGAGGAGACAAGAATGCCAAGTTTAACTATTGTAATTTTGACTACATTTTTATGTTATATAATGCAGTATATTTTTGCTTTGGAGTAGATAAGAGAGAAATAGAAAAACATGAAAAAGATAAAACTTAATAAATATACTGAAAAATTGTTTTTCTATGGAATAGGAATGAAAAATTATATTGGTTGGTATATATCATAATTATAAGTGAAAGTATACTTTTTATTGTGGTCTGGGTTCTTTATTTCTGGGTGATATAAATATTTTTAGAAAATTTTTAAATGTATATGTAGGAATATGTTCAATATTTGATACGATACTTGCAATAAAGATTTTTGATAAAAAGAGTAAAAGATTATATTACGAGTAAAAATAGATAAATATATTTTTAGTATAGTGGCTCAGTTATGGAGAGAGTATGCGGAAGTGATATGAGCAGTATTTGTGTTTGCCGTGGAACAATGCAATAAGGGAGTAAAAAGAACAGTAAGAAATTTAAAAAGATAAATAGGTCGACTAAAGTTGAAAAATCTTTGCAGAATAGGAGGATTTCATGTCAAGTTTCAGCATTACGGCAATGGTTACTAGGATATATACTGCTTTTATGGTGTCTGCTGGGGAAACAGATAAAACTGATATAGAAAAATATAAGAAAATAAAGCTTAATAAGTATACATGCATATTATGTAGCAAGGAATGAAAAAGTATATTGGCTAATATATATAATAATAATTATCGAAAGCGTAGTATTTATATTAGTGTGGATATCATACTTCTAAATGTAGTATTTTTATATAAAATATTAATTAATTTGTACATACGAATATATTTATCCGGAATATTTGTTCTTGGTGTAATAATTCTAGAATAGTGATTTTATAAGCGGTAAGATCAGATAAATACAAAGAGAATTAAGTAAAATACTATATTTCTGTGAGGTATATAATGTCTCATGGTATTTTTGGAATATATCCAAATGTAAAATATGGTGATTTCAAAGAAGTTTGTGATGAAATACATAAGAGCAAGGATTGTACTACAACAGATTAAGGGGATTGTTATGAAGAAAAAGTATAATAAAAGTATTTATATTTTTGATAATAATCGGAAGTATATATTGCCTTTATACTAAATATAATAAGTATAAGATGTTGAAAGGAATGGATGATAGTACCTATAGTATTTGCAGCAGAACTTTGAAGACGGAAATAAAGGGACTTTAAGTACAATATAAAAACCGGAGAATATGAAAAATTTCAGACTACATATTTCAGGAATTATCCTATAGTGATGATTATGAAAAGATTATAGGTGTGATATGGGAGGACATGATTTCAGGGTATAGCAGAACTTGATATGAGGGATTATACATTCACGACTATTATAAACATTAGTGATTTAAATAAGATGTTAAACACTAGGATTGGAAGAGATTAAGTATGATATTCCGGAGAGTGCAGAGCTGCGTATGCCTAAGATACTATAAAGATGGATATACATTTTTTGGGGTTATTATTCAACACATATATGTTATATAAAACCTGTAAAAAATAATTGGGATATTAGTATTAGTTAATAGTGGTAAATTTCTTATGTTATTCATATTTCATAAGGAAGAATATAGGAGAATAAATTGTTTTTAGAAACAGATGAAACGTTGATGAGTAAGAATGAAGATAGAGGGACTATTATTGAAAGAAATATAGGAGAAGATAATAAAGAAGGGATATTAGATATAGAGTTACAGGATCTTATCGATCCAGATGGACTTATGGATATGCCGATGATATGAGCAAGATTGCATATTATGAGGAACCGGAAATATATATTTACGATTTGAATACTGAGAAAAAGAAACATGTGACCAACCAATATTTATTTTAATCAAAATATTATAGAGTTGAAATTCTCACCTGATGGGAAATATATGCTTTATACAGTAGGTGACAATCCGTTTTTGGTGGAGTTTTTATAGAAGAACTTTTTATCTGGTTGATATAGAATCAGGAAATAAAAACAAAGCTGGCTAAATGGAGGACCGGAGATATGTTTTATGGGATTGATTGGTAGGGAGGAAGCTTTTAAGTTACTCAAATTTGTGGAAAGCAAGAATCCAAAAAGGGCAAATGTTTGCACAGAATAGGAGAAATTTATGCCGATATATTAACGTTATTATTAATATCTTTTGCATCGTATATATTACTTTTTATGGAGCTTGTTGGAGTATAGATAAAACAGATATAGAAAAACATAAGAAAAATAAAGCTTAATAAGTATACAAACATATTATATGGTCAAGGAATGAAAAAGTATATTGGTTAGTATATATACTTATAATTAGTGAAAGTATAGTAGTATTTATATTATTGTGGATATCATATATAACTAATGTTGAGTATATTTTTCAAATATTATTCAAAATGTATATATACATTTATTTACTAGAGGACTGATTCTTGTAATAAAAGGTTTTAAAGAAAAGAGTGAAGGATTTTATAAGTGGCAAAAAGCAGCTAAAAGAGAATATTTTATAAAAGCAACAGATAGAGAAAGAAAAACAAGAGCCTACGAATATGACACTACAGGTGGCTTTGGTTTAGTTACTCAAAATTAGAAAAGCAAGAAGCTACATCTATGACGGGCTTGGAAACAGGATGGGAATGAAAGAGTATGAAATGAAGATATGCTATAGATATGATAATGTGGTTAACATCTACTTTGTCCAGGCAGAGAGAGTATGTGGCAGGAGTGGGACAGATTTGCAGGTGATGCTAATAGTCCATTAACCATTCTTTGTGGATATAATGATGCTAATGTAAATTATGCATATGGTGTGGATGTAAAAGAAATATTAAATAAAGAAAAAATGAAAAGTATGAATTTAATGTTAATACTAGAGGTAGAAAAGTTAAGTATGTGAACGCTCGATATGGTAATTTATATGATATTTGGAATGGATTATATCCTCAACTTTATTTTGCCACAGGTAATAAGAGATGCATTACATCTGATTAGAGAAAGTGTTATGAAAAGAACAATAATAAAAGTAAGTGCTTTTAATAGTGCATTTTGTTTTATATTTTATATGTATAAGGAGTATAAGTTATCAGATTGTAAAAGAGATAGTAGATCAGCCACCAATAGGGTATTTTCTAGTGGGTTTAAAAATGGAGACAGGGGAACCTTTAAATACAACATCAAGAATAGATATGAAAAGATTTCAGACTATATTTTCAGGAATTATCCTATAGTGATGATTATGAAAAGATCATAGAGTGGTAATGGGAAGATCAGATTTCAGGGGGTTGGCAGAACTTGATATGGAAGATCATACATTAAGGTCAATTATATCCATAAAGATTTAAAATAAAATGTGTTAAAGAGGTTAACCTGAAGGAAATTGAATATGATGGTCCTGAGTTACGCAACTTCGTATGCCAAAAATACTATAAAGATGGATATACATTCTTTTGGGGTTACTATTCAACAGCTATTTGCTATATAAGAAAAGAAGATGGAAAGTGGAATATACGAATATTAAATAATACAGATTCTACAGGACATAACTACTTTCGTAGAACAGGAAACTTTATTTTGGAAACAGAGAAGCTGTTTGTAGATGAAACTGAAGACAGGAGTTATTATAGACAATTGATAAAGATGATGAGATTGTAGTGGTTGATGGTCACTGATGAAAATGCTATTGATATGCCGGATGATATGAGTAAGATTGTATTATAACTGAACCTAAAATTAGTATGATAACCTAGAAAACAGATAAAAATGATTGCATTAGTAGTCAATATTTGATTTGGCAACATATATGTTATACCTTTGCTGTCACAGGATGGAAGATATCTATTTTACACAGTTGAGATATTCCATTTTTCTGGGAGTAGATTACTATAGGATGAATTTCTTTTATAGTGGATACTAAAACCGAGAACAAAAGTGAATTTAAATAGGTGGGAAAGGGGATGGGTTTTATGGAATTGATTGGTAGAGGGATGGTAAATAAAAATTTTTTTGATATAGTAAATAAATGTCTGTAAGAGTATGGTAGTAGGTAACTTGATTAATAATATCTGTTGGGGAAAATTTAGGAGGTGAGACTAAAACGAGTCTCACACTCATTTTGAAGTTATCTATCGGACAAATTTCATATGACCATACAATATAGTTATTATTTTGAAAATTTCCTTTGATCTTTGGAAGGACTACATTCATTGAAAAACAGCCATGATAGTTGCAACAACCACAGGGCTCACTGAAGATAGTAGTAAATATTTGTGGAATGCGGCAAGGAACCTCGTGCCTGTAGAAATACCCACACCGAGAGCTACTGGAAAGTCCGACAATAGATGTGTTTCAAAGTCCATTTTCTGTGAAGATAAGTTGATACCCGTCATTGCTATTAGCTAAATACTGATATTGTAGCACCACCGAGTACACACATAACGAATACAAGGAGCGCAGAGAACTTAGGTATAAGACCTGCTATAAGCATTATATCACCTGCAAGTCCGAGTACCGCTCTGTTTATAACCTTTGTTGTTGTTATTAATACCTACGTTCTCAGAGAATGTAGTTGGTAGTCTGCCAAGGGGCAGCAACTGACTATATTTGAGATACCGTATCCTATGATACCGTTTTAAGCTCATCAGAATGTAGTGAAGTCTGTCCATAGAACCGTTTTGTTAAAGGATAAATCTCCGATAGCTGAATAGAGTTTATAGCAACAAAAAGTCCGATTGCTACAAGCCCCAAAGTCAAACTTTACACCGAAGGAACATCTGAGGCAAAGAGAATACACGCACCCTGCTACTGATGAGAAGTTGACCATACCAAGCACCAATGCAAGAATATAAATCAGCAAAATCATTACACCAATTATTGAACAAGTTTTAAGATACCAGGTAAAGTTAAATATACTATAACAATAAGTGTAAAATAGCTACACCGCCCAAGTTCTTACAGAACTGTAGTCATCCTTCCGACAATTGCCTGCCATATAGTTTGCAACAGAGTAAAAGGAAAGACTATAGTAAATCCACAGTACTGTTACAAGAGGTGGAAAAGCTTCTTTAATTTTCAACAAAGAGACCTACCAGTATTGCAACAACACTGCTGACTATCTGGGCACCAAGTATAGAAGCTAAGCACCTGAAGTTCCTGCAATATCCGTATAGTAGAAACGTGTATGGTGTTTATTCATGATAACAGGAAGTTTTGCACCGATTCTAAACGTCTTGTACCTATACCGAACAGCCAGCAGATAATGCGGCAACTACTAGTTGCCTGGAACCATAAGCAGAATTTGGTTGTGATCTGAAAGCTTTATAAACATTTACATGACAATAGTTAGGACATCCGCCAATCACGCTACAACGTGCTGAAGCGTGCGTGGAAGAGCATCTGAAAACTTTGGGAAACCGTCCATTTCAACATAGAAGCATACCGCTTCTGGCCTGCATTTTGCTGAATTACGCATTATCAATACCCCTGATCAATCTACAATTTAAATTGTCGCCGTTAATAGCATCTTTAGTTTTTTCAAGCAATGTTATCATTGCTGTTTTGTTCTCGCCTGAAGCAGCAAAATCACTGGTATAAGTACTTTTGAAGCATTGACCTCGGAGCGAATTCTCCGTCACCGCATACTTTTTTGTGCTTCAGCCGTGCTGGTTTATCTAACCATTTTTCATTTTCTGTTATATCCGATGGCAACCTTTCAACAGCGGTAAGTGATGATATGTATCTGCACTCACATTCTTTGCAAGCAAAGAGCGGCAGCCGCATCCTTATCGATACTGCAGGAGCACCTGAAAGATGCTTTCCGTTTGATACACAGGACCTGCCACCTTCACCGCAGTAGATTATAACTCGTCCGTTGTCAGCCATTGACTTAATAGCGGACAACTCAATACCGGAGCAGGAGAAGCAACAACTCTTCTGTAACCTTCCTGCATCCTCTTTACAATCCAGCCTCTGTTTCGTAAACAAGAGTTTCATCTGCTCATGAACTTTCCGATAGGTTTGTAGATTTTTCAAATGCTTTATCATTTCATATCTACTCGATCTGAGTAATAACTGTAGCTATCGGAGGAACTTCAAGATTGCCTACACTCCTCACGAAGAGCGTTCTTGGCATCATATCCGATATAAGTTTCGACTCATTGCAACACATACCGAAAGCGGTGTTGAATCAGAGTCATATTACGTGCATACTCGTCATGCATTGTTTATTACACCAAACCTGTGGGACCGTTTCATGAACGATAAGAACCTCATGACCATCTTCGACAACGGCCGATAGCCTTTTGCAGTAGTTTACAGCTACCATCTGCTCTTTTTGGGACATTTCCAGGGGCATTACCATCAAGAGCTATAACACCTTGTTTTGAATTTACATAAATTTCTCATCGTTAGACAGGTTTAGAAGACAGCAAGCAGCCATACAGCTGCCCCTTTGTATAAGCGATATAGATTATTCAACACCTTATTACTAAGACTCACTGGCCTTTTATTTTCTGAAAGATTCTGTCCTGTCCATGCTCGAGAGCTACTTAAAACCTAGCAGGATCTTAAACTTCTAAGTAAGATCATAGCAGCGATAACATATGGCTTGAAGCTTGCTTCTTGTAAAGTTGACTGCATCTGCTCAAACATTGAACCGTCACAACCCCGCCTTCCTTGCAAAGAAACGCCTGTGATATCAGTGCAGGTAAGCAGAAGATAAAGAGCCTTACCGTCCTTTGTAAGTTTCAATACCACCTCTTCTGTAACATGCTCAACTTTGTGAAAGTTAGTACTTGAGCTAAAAGTCTTTCAAAGCCTTGATTCCTTTCTGAATCACCCTCTGCATAAGCAAAGATTTGTTCTCTCCATTGCAGCAATGGTGCCTACGACTTAGGATAAAACGATATCTGCATCCTGAATGCCTTCCATATCGTTTGTAACTGTGAACTTACCGCACTCAGCTGCTCGTTTAAGCAACCCTCAGGCAACCTCAGGTGACACCATAACCTCCGGATGAAAGCCAAAACACATCCATACCAAGTCTTTAGTGGAAAAGACCGATAAATACCCAGAACTGAAAGAGTTTACCGTAAGATGGTGAATGCTTCCGCCCATAGCGATCTTCTTACCCTTAAGATCTCAATACCGCCGAACCTGGCGGATTACATGAAGAGCGTCAGCCATACACTGTGTAGGCATCGATATCACACTGAAGGTTTGGCAAGAGTAGGTCTCTCGCTCAAGAACGCCGTCCTTGTATCCTGCCCTTCAACAGAGTTCGCAACTGTGCATATATGCATTAATTATCGATGCGGCTGTTATCTCGATACCGATGATACGTACTATGAATGAGATCATGTTGCTGTCTCACGAACTGTTCCCACTGCGAGCGATTCAGACTCTACCTTCGTCAAGATCCTGAACCCCAAGACATCTAAAAGGTTACAAGCTGAAGCGGAAAGAGAATCTTGTTCTTGTTGAGTTATCACGAAGAGTGATATTCAAAGTCCTGAATCGAAAACCTTTAGATAAGCTGTCTTAAATCACGAAGTGCATCTGTAACTGTCCATACAGCATTAAGCTCATCATCTGTCTTTTTTCCATGTAAGGAAGAAGTCGTTCATGAACATATCCTGTGTTTTGAGGTTCTTTAATCCTTCAACTAAATTTCTTGAAATCTGACATTTTTATTACCTTATTTTTAAAAGTGCTTTGCGCTTAAAGTTTATATATTTATTTTATAGCTTGTATTATAAGTTAACCTTCCTCGGCAAAAGTCCGGAATGCTAAACACAAATATTATTTATACTAGTCACAGTAGTAAGAGGAAGATTGCATAGAATGCCACATGTTACCAGGTCTTCTTCCAGGTGATCTCGTTTACATGAGCCCACAGCCTGCACCAGGTCCGAACTGATTACAGGGACAACAGCCACCCAAGGATAGAAACACTGTTTGTAGAGAGAATGTCACTGTCGGTTAAAGCGGTCTTTATCTTCACGCTCAGGTGTAGTCTTTTGCATTACCGATTCTCTTATCGCACTGAAGAGATCTTTGTAGTTGCAACTGCACCCAAACCTTTGTGATCCTCAGGTAATACCCAAGTAGGGAAGTTAGCACCTGATAGGATATACAACACCTGTAATGAAAGGTCTGTCATTGTACATGCCATAACCACATCATCGCCATACTTCTAACTGAAGGAAGCTGTCTGATTTCCTCAAGACATGACTCCCAAGTCTCACCCACAGTCATTCTTCTGTCAAGATGATACTGCACAAGAGCTACAACCGGCAACGAGAAGTATGTATAGAAGATCCAGAAGTTGTACAGTTCCTCTACCAGTTGAATCTTACTTTTCCACTGATCGTTGTACTTAGGGTTAAGCATCTTACAAGACTGATGTCTGTTGACTCTGCATCACCGTTGTTGTTAAGTGCACGAACATCTCTTTAAGATATCAGCCATCTCAGAGAGCATTGTCACCTCTGTCAGGAGCTGAACTGCGGCAAGAAACACCCTAATATCGATTCTGACTCCATACGTCCTTGTCCCTCTGGGTAAAGACCGCCGTCTGTAGGCTCTGAAGATACAACGAACTCAGTCTGATCCCCCATGGTAGATATATTCCAGCAAAGCATCGTCACAGTCCCTCTTCCTGAACTGCCTCTACAACCATTACACATATTTGTCGTTACAGACTGAGATCCTTCATAATTCTTGCAGCATATACTGCAGAAACTGTTCTGCTGTTGATCTGGAAACACCACGACCGCCGATCTCTCTTCATCATCCTCGAATCCTATAATGATCAGTTCCAGTTGTCGATGTTTCCGATACCACTGTATCAACATGTCCGTCAGCGATAAGAGTCTTTACCTGATCCCATGAATCCCATAATATTTCCTGTGATCAACCTAATCTCATCAAAGCCCACCTTCCATTCAGCCTTAATTGTAGCACGCGAGCAGCCTCGCCGTGGGGATGCATTCGCCCGGATTGGCAAATCATAGCACGAAGGAAAGCTGTCATATCAGCCTTGTATCCTCGCTAAAAGCTTTGATCTTCAACTCTTCACTTGATAATTCTTACCCATTGTATTGTTCCTTCCAATATATAATCATTCATCTTCCTTAGTTTCCATAATACTTCCAACGCCAGGATCAGTGTCACCCCCAGTTGAGAAGTGCACACTCAGAACTTTTGCTGTTTAGGTTTATCTCTAAGCCTTGCACTCATCATCATCCATCATGATAGTAGCGAGTGCACCGAACGGAGCGGCTCCAGACTACCTGAAAGGAACCTGGAGTATCTCCCTTTAAAGGAGCGTTACATACGCATACCTCTTGCAGCCAATGATATCCTCAGTAGCCAGCAAGCATGTCACATGATCTTTAATATGTCCCAAGATGTGATATTCGGCTCACCGCAAGCAAGACCTGCCATGATGGTACATCCATGTCTCATCCACTATACTGATGTCAATGTCATGCCAGCCTGCTCCCTTATGTAGGAGACAATGCCCGCAGCGAGGCTCAACAACTGCCACCATGACAGGCGGTTCTCTCCTTGTAACGGTTATTGCAAAAGTAACCGACCACCGCACCGGCAAGTGACCCCTACACCCGGCCTGGAACAAATATTACTATGAGTCGTCTCTCGGCACTGAGTGAGCAGCTTCGTCAGCCATGGTTCATAGCATCTCTCAGGCTGAATCCATGCAGGAATCTTCAGCTCTCCCAAGTTTTGCATCCTGAACTACAACACTGTGCCCAACACTGTCAGCAAGCTTTTGCAGCCTCACGAACGCACCTACTCATATTTATATCTGAAATCCAAGCATCAGCACCCCGCCTTGATGTTATTGGAGTCTTGTCTCGTTGAACCCTTTAGCATGATAATTGACCGATTTTTGATGCAACTATTTGCTGCCTGCTACCCACGACTGGCGGTTACCATCTGTGGTGCAGAGAAGAATGGTATATTTGAATTTCTTTATAAACTCGTCGGATGTAAGGACTGAATAAGGTAGTTCAGACTAACATCTACATTCATTTCATCAGCTAAGTGCACTTAGCGATAAAGCATATGAAACCGCCAAGAACCTTTTTAAATGCGTTCAAACTGAATTGTAAGACTCATCTTTACCTTTACTGTTCTCAATCCATGAATTTGAAATACTTTTAAATCAAGCCAATGGTGTTTGAGTATACTGAGGAGTTCTCGCGGAATGCTTTGCTTTTGTTACTTCTTCCACAGACATTATCGAAGATTGGTATCCCTGTTTTGGGCATATTATTTAAGACCCATTTTAGTTGTGACATGAAATTTTAAACCTCCTAAATTGTTTAGCAAAATGTTATTATTCATTAACTGTCTGAAAGCCTGTTCAATGAAGCATAATAGTGTGAATTTACCAATTCCAAAAAATTGAGAAACTTTGTCCCCTGATTCTATATGTGGACAGAAAATCGCATCCTGTAAAATTTAATAGCCTTAATCTTTTCATCCTTTGTCATATGGCAGGTGTCTTTCCACAACTTGCCGCTTTGTTCTATCAGATTTTCAAGCAAATCATTTACACTATGGGATTTGTCTTACAACGTCTTCTTCGGCAGCCTGTTCTCAACCATACTTGAGAGTGTTGCTTGAGCATTTGCGAATTTGTCATATCATGGTTTTATACCAAGAATAAATCTGTATTTTCATCAAGCCATCCTTTAAGAATACGGAGGCGATTTTTATTATCCTTCTGCCGTCGGTGGTGAAATTATCCGAGGTGATCACTACGTTTTTCCTTAAGGCTTCAAGAGTTCCGAGAACCATCTCAGCTAACCACCGCCGCTCGATTTTTCTTCCTGTTAAGCATGACCATTAATGATATAGCAAAATAGTGGTTCCCAGATCGTCATCAGCCAAATCATGAATACAGACTTTGGCAGTCATTGCCGAAATGTTACTATTACCATGAGCAATCATTACTAAAGATTCTAAAGTCAAATCATTCTTTTCAAAAATTCACTATTGCTATTCCTTTATTATTTAGTTTACCCAAATTTTTAGGTATCTATAATATAGCACCTTAAAGCAAATCATCAGCAAACTAAAAAATTTAGGGTCAAGTCGTAAAAATATTGTAAGAATACATAAAAAACAAAGTATTTAGTTGAATTTTATACAGAATAGGTTTGATAATTAATTGACAAAAATAAGCACAATTATTTAAAACAGTATATAAATTTTAACTGTAATAATATTTAAGCGAAGAAAAATATAATAGATAATAATAAACAAAGGAGGAAATACCATGAAGAGGTTTATAATAGTGTTTTCCTGCCTTTTCTCGGCTGGGTGCAGAAAAGCCGGTAAAGCTGATAATGAAAAGACAGTTGCTGAAAAGCAAAATAGCAAAATGAGAGACAAAATGAGAATCTATGGAGTAAACTGACGGTATAACTTGTAAAAAGGGACGGAGAGGTAGATCTGATGATTTGACCGTTATGGAAAGAGGAAGTGCCACAGTATATATCAGATGATGACAGATCCCAAGTCATATATAGGTAAGAGCTTTAAAATAAGAGGAAACTATTATTCTTCATACAGGTGATAAGGATGTATATTATCATTTCTGTGGCGATAAAGGATGGTGGCAGTACGTCATGCAGGTTTGGAGCTTCTTTATGGATGAAAAATGAACAGACATGAAAACTGTCCTGAAGAAGATGTTTTGTAATCAGGAAAATATTTGAGATCAAAATGTCCTAATACATATGGAAGAATAAAAGATGCAAGATAGTGGAAGAGAAAGATAAACCGTACTGTCAATATAGTTTAATTTCCGGTTGTTTTTAAGGATTGTTTCGTCTTAACGATTTAAAAAGGAGGTAAGCATACCGGAAATATTCGTTATGAAGAGGGCTGATATAAGCCTACTTCCGTTTTGTGGTTGAAGTCTGTTTGTAAGATATTTATAATGGAACCGGCATCCGGGCTTTTTGGATTCATGTTGAGAATCACTTTTTATTCTGACTGACTATTAACCTGCAATACCTGGTCAGGGCTCGAGCGTTATATACATGGTACAACTTCAAGTCTCCAATCTCCAAGCTTTTTGCTAGGCTTTTTTATTGTAACACTGCATGAGAGAGTATTTTGTCCTTGTTTTATTATATCCTTGTTATTATCTTATTCTCAAAAACAACACACAGCCTATATAGAACATCACCATATCTCCTCGCTTGCCTGTTTATATTTTTTAAAAAATTTAATTTATTCATATATTTCCTTTTATAAGACAGCTTTTCAAAATTAACACTTTAGGTTTATAATAAAACACAAAATTGTTAGAAAATATTCATTTTTTATATTAAAAACAATGGCATAATGTAAACAGTTATAATCAAACTAACCAAAATAAAATCAAATCAAGATATAAAGGTGGAACAATGGAATTAATATTGAAGCTGTGATGACGACAGAGAGAGATAGTATGCAATAAAAATCTATCTTTCAGGAGATGGCTTTGGAAGCGCTTACAGCTCAAGTGACGGTGAAGGCGGTAAACTGATGCAAACACAGAGTTGATTTATTATAATAGATATTATGATGCCTGTACTGACGGAATAAGAGCCACGATGAAGATAAGGAGAACAGCACTGTGCCTATTATAATGCTTTCATAAAATCTGAGGATGCAGATAAGATTTTAGACTGAATATCAGTGGATGATTATCTTATTAAGCCTTTAACCTTCTTTGGAGTTTGCTGGTGAGTAAAGAGTCAACTTAGAAGATATAAACTTGGAAATGCTGTCTGTACCGAGTCACAAAGCGTTACAGGTGTGACCTTGAAATTGACGAGGAGACCAAGGAAGTTATAATCAGCAGTGAGAGTTTATAAAGCTATAAATTTACAGAGTACAATATACTCTTGTTTTTGCAAAGAATGTAAAGCAGGTCACCGATGAAACATATGAGCAGATTTGGAATGAAGAGGCTATCGGAGCAGACAAGGCATAAAGGAAGCATAAGAGACATATAAGAGAAAAATAGAGTTAAATCCAAGGGTTTTATATATTTGAAAGTTAAGGAGTAGATAAGATTGAAAACAAATGATATGGATATGGAATATTTTATCAAAAGCAGGATGAAAGTATGGGTAACCATATTATGCTATAGCGGCTTTCATGTTTTGTTATAGGTATTTCAATTATTTATTGTAATGAAAATTTGACAGGGGTCTGCTGTGATCAATGCGTGATATATGATGATTCGCCGGGCATCAGAACACAGTTTGACTCGATATTTATTGCTTTTTTCGTATGCAACTTAAAGGACACTTTGAAACGGACGAATTTGACATAAATAAGGAAAGTTTTCGGTCTTGAATATGGGACCAAGTAAACATGTGATTTACTGTAGGAAAATACACAGAATATGCCACAGACATGGATTTGATGACATTTTCAGGTCAACATTGTAGATCAAAAGTTCCGCAACTGATAGAAGATACATCATATTTTTACATCATAGAACATATGTGATACTTCTAGGTCTTGCTTTCAACGGGAGCGGTTAGTTTATAAGTACAATTATCAATTATAACGGAGAGTCTTGTTTTGCTGTAAAATACAATGCCTAAGTGAAAGATTTAATTTCACCTCTTCAAATTTTGTGATACAGACTGAGTATGGTGATACTGTATATACAAATGATAGAACACTTGTAATATTAAGAGGTTTTATAATCGACGGTACGCCATAGCCTTCTCGGGATGATGGTTGACATCTAATTTAAGTGAAATACCGAAAGAGCTGCCGTATCAGGCGGAAAACTTACAGATAAACCGTTGAAGTTTTATAAGGTATATATCGCCGCGAATACCGCTGTATATACTGCAACGGATACATACATGTTTCAGCCAATGTGGATTTATCATGCAGAGGATATACACTATAGGATTGTAATGGCTACAGTAGGTCCATTTGATGGCTTTTGGAAGCATGGCCTAATTCTTGGTTTTGAAGGTCACAGCGAGGGTAAGAAGGGCATGTAAAATAATGTTGATATTATACCGTTGAAGGAAAATTTTTGTTGACCTTCGGAATAGTTTTGTTTTTGCCTCAAAACAATTTTATGGGACAGAAAGACATATATTTATATAGAAAAAAACATTGGAATTTTGCAAATCAGATGTTGAATTACTTTGTTTATATTGTTGTGGCCACTCAACAGATTCACTGTAGAGAGGCAAGGCCGGACTTAGAAAAACTCATACACAAAAAGTGATTACAAAAGTCATATATGTTAAAAAGAAGTTTTAAGAAAAAACATCAAACTTGTTTTGATGTTTGTGGATTTTATTGCGGTTACATTTTTCCTTTAAATAAATAACAGTTCTAGTGAGACTCTGGAAGATTGATGATATTTATCTGTTTTATTATTATTTAAAGAAATCAATATATTTATTAAAGATTTATAAACGGCTATAGCTTTTTTGACAGGTTATCAATGAAGCTATAAAGATTATGGTGATACAAGATATGGGACTCAATGAAGATGAGCTACGGAAGAGAGTACAAGGTTGTAAGCGATCCTCAATAATATAAGCAAGGGGATCTAGGGGCTATCAACGATCAGGTAAAGAGAGTGAGAGATTAAAATGATTTGATAACAAATGTGTCACATGATATCAAACACCGCTCACTAATGAATAAATTATGTCGATCTGAGAAGAGAGAAACCTGAAAAATGCCAAATACAGGAATAAATATCTGACATACTCTGCAAAGTCACAGCATTTAAAGAACCTGACTGAGGATCTGGTTGAGGCAAGGTTTCTGGCAGCTATATCGGTGACCAAGAGATATTGATCTGTTGAAATGATAAATCAAAAACAGAAACGGAGAGTTTGAAGAAGTTCAGTGAGAAAGGGTTTTCATCATTTCAAATACCTTCGGGTGAGAAGATAAAGGCCGATTAAACACTTTGAGAGTTCTTGAAAAAACCTTTACACAATGCGAGCTTAAATTATGCAAGAACTCATAAGAATTTATATATTGATGTTGTTTCGACAATACGGGAGCAACATTTTATAAAAATATATCCGAAAATCCGTTAAATATAAGACCTGGGATGAGCGCAGAAAGATTTTGTAAGAGGTGATGTATCAAGAACCACTGAAGGCAGCGGACTTGGGCTTTCATAGCAAAGTCTTGGACCATACCGTAGGGAGGAAAGTCGGATAATTATAGACGGTGACTTTTCAAAGTTCAGATAAAATTTGAAAAGTAGCATAAAGATTGATATTACATGAGATGAGAGGACAACCTTAAAAGGTTGACAATAGTAACAAGCAATGATTATATTATCAAAAGCGAGGTAATAAGGGATAGATGATTCCAAAACAGAAGGTCACATATTATTATGTCATAGTATTAATAATAATGACGGTTAGGAACTTTATGGTACTTCCGTTTATAGTAGCAGATAAAGCAGGTAGACTATGGTACATTTATGGACCATGATTTGAGAATAAGAGATTTCCAAAAGTTGATATACACAGACAATCAAATTCTTTTTACAGGAACCAATGATAAGACGGTATATAAGATCAGACTTATGAATGATCCGACTCATAGACAGACTTCATATCGCAGGAGCAAGGTTTTCAAGTGAAATAGTCGTGAAAAGATCTACCTTGTGATGCGCTTGAGTTGACTTCGCTGGCATTATTCTATTTCTGGAACAGGGATTTCAAAGAGAATGTTTGATAAAAAACAGCAAACTCTTTGATGTTTGGAAATATGGCAACCAGCCAGTATATGTTAAGTTCTCTGAAGGAATCAAGTTTAGAAGATGCAGGTGAGGATGAAGCTAAGGAAAATCTTACAGAGATAGTTGATTACTACGATCCGGCAAGGCGGCGACATCGGTGCTCAATGCCCATGGGTAATCCTTCTTGTAGGACCCCGGAACAGGTAAGACAATGCTTGCAAAGGGTTGTAGCATAGTGAGGCGAGTTCCTTTCTTTCAATGTCGGGTTCCGAGTTTGTTGAGTATGTTTGTAGGTAGGAAGCCGCTGTAAGAGACCTTTTCAAACAGGCAGAAGGAAAAGGCGCCATGTATAGTCTTTATTGATGAGATAGATGCTAGAGGTAGTAAAAGAGAGATGACAGATAGTGGTGGAAATGATGAGAGAGAGCAGACTCAAACCAGCTTTTAACAGAGATGATGCTTTGAGGGAATTCAGGAAGGTGATTTGGCGGCTACCAACAGACCTGATGCCGCACTTGATCCTGCGCTAAGACCCGAAGATTTGGACAGAAGAGTACCTGTAGAACTTCCTGACTTAAAGGGCAGAGAGGAAATATCGCAGTTCATGCAAAGAAGATACAAAGATTGGTGGATGATGTTGATTTAAGCTGATTGCAAGAATGGTTTGGTAGCCTCTGGTGCGGAGCTTCTGCAAACATTATAAACGAGGCTGCACTGAGAGCGGTCAGATAAAAGAAAGTTTGTAAATCAGTCCGATCTTGAAGAAAGTATTGAGGTTACACAGGCTATCAAAGAAAAATTCCATTTTGAGGATGCCGAGAAGTGAGAGTGCTCACCGGCGAGGTAGGACATGCGCTATGTAGCCGCAAAGCAGACCACCCGGCGGCCGTTATAAAGATAACCATTATTCCCAGAACTTGGGGAGGCTGGATATATAATGCAGGTGGATGAGGTGCAATCATTATTCGATGACAAAGAGGAGTTGAGGTAACAAGATCGCCACCTACAGGCGGAAGAGCTGCGAGTGGCGTGGTATTCGAGATGTTTCCACAGGAGCTTCCAAATGATATAGAACAGTTACCAAACTGCAAGATGGCGGATTACCAGATACGGAATGAGCAAAGACTTATTATGGTTATGTGCTTTGAGACTGTTAACACAGGCATCTCTGGAGGCAGATACTTTGGTGGTTTCATTGAGACTGCAGCTACAGGATAAACAGGTCGTGGCTTTGGTGAAAGCTCAGCATGAGAAAAGCTGCACAGATACTTATGGAAAACGAGAAAACTTGAAGAAATATCTTTTCTGTATGAGGATGAAACCATCACAGGTGATGAGTTTCTGGAGATATTAAATGGTATAATGCTTTGCACAATCTTAAAACCTTTAATATAATGTCGTTGATATTCGTTTGGATATTTAGAAAAATGGCAGTGGTGAGCAAACAGAGGAATTAGATGGGTTTTAAAACCACACCACAATCCCACGAAAATATTGCTGGAAGTGAGATCTCACTGACTTAGACAGTAAGGAAAAAGAGTACTGAGCTTGATCAAAGCAATGGAAGAGCCTACATTTTGTGACGATCCGAAAAGGAGAGTACCAAGATATGAGAGGAGGCAAAACAGCTCAAAGGACTAGTACGAAAACAGGGTCAGTTAAAAGCTCCGAACACGAAGACATCAGGAGTTCCTGCGGCGCAGAGATGGGCGTGAGGGAAAATGATGAGGAGCCTTTATACCTGAGATAGAAGGTATGTTTGAAGCGTTTATAAAAAGAAATAGACAACTGAAGATAGCTAAGCACTCTTAATAGGTGAATATGACTCTTCAAATGCTAATGTGAAACTTAATGGCGGTGCAGGCGGGAAACTCGAGTCCTGGGATTGGTGTTCAATGCTTTACAGAATGTATACAAGATGGGCAAGCCAGGAAGGATACATTGGTAAAGTCCTTGATACGTTTAGTGCGATGAAGCAGGCAGCAAAGTCTGGTCAGCATTACAGGACAAACGGCTTGGCATGCTCGCTATTATCTTAGAAGTGAGCATGGTGTGCATAGATTCTTATAATTGTATCTCATTTTAATGTGAAGTGGAAGCGCCAGACATCATTTGTGTCCTGTGATATCATGCCGACACAAGAAGACCTGATGGAGTCAACTGATGATTTGAGGATAGACACTATCGTTCATCGGTGTCAGTGGTCAGTATATCAATACATTTCACAGTAAGAATCACATACATCCCTCACAGGTGTGGTAGTACAGTGTCAGAAATGAAAGTAGCCAGTTCCAAACAAGGACAAGGCTATGCAGATGCTTTAAAGCTAAGTTTTTCTATTAAAGCAGCAGGCCACGTCGAGAAGCCAGATATCAGAGGTGATGTGGAAGGGAGTAGGGATGGGGAAATTCAGATCGTTCTATGTAATGCAACCACACACACGGTAAAGGATCACAGAACCGAGCTGAAAGTGAAATGTAAGGTTGTGGAATATGGACGGAGATGTTTGATAGTTTACATTAGACACCTTACATGGCAGAGCTCTTGCTGTTCTGCAAGAAATGCTGGGATGAATAGTGTAGAAAGGAAGAGGGGATGGAAAACCGATTGAGTTTTTTTTCGCATCTCTCCTTTGCCTTTATAGTATAAATGGCTGAAATCATACGTGCAAAGCGCAGTTCTCACATCTCAGAAATTCTTTTGAACCATGCGGCAAGCTCTGTCATCCCTTTTTCTGACATTTATATAAACTAGGCTCATCGCCACGAGTAAACTTCCAGGGTTTGACCGAATTGAACACCTCTTCGGACAATTTTGCACCAACGGTCGCTTTTCATAATCTGGCGACAGCGCTTCTGCCCTGCATCGAACGGTTCATCTGCATAGTGCACCGTGGATATTTTCTAGCTTTTCAATTACCCTGATGCATGCAGTTAGTTCCAAGCGACTGGATCCGAACGGTTCGATTCTTTCAGTCTCGTCTTCTTACATTACTCGCATATGGACATCCGCTGCTAGCCCTCGCATTCATACAGTTCTTCCTTGCGTCCGTGGCTGATTTCCTTCACATCTGCATAAAAATGAAACGTTTTATCGCTAGGACATCTCATGAATCCTTGCTCATCAATTCTGGAAGTTGTTAACGGCACGAAATGGATCTTCACAGATGCTGATCCTTAGTTTCCTTTTGTCATTGGAAATTTCATGCGCTCTTTCAATGTCTGTTCTGTCTCACAGAAAATATAATTGTTTGCATGAGCTGGTATCCGCATCTGCTGCACAGGACATTTGGGGTGGTGAATCCATAAGTTTGTTTTGAAGGGCTCCATCAAAGGAACATGAAACAATCGTGATCCGGAACGATAATGGTTTTACGTCATCAACTGTCACATATCTCATCTGCTACACCAATCTGTACATTATATGGCAGGCAGAAGCTGTGATTGCCCATGTAATCTGTTTTGATACTGCATAGAAGGTAGCTGAGTTATCTCGTTTTAGAGTAACTGTTTCGGTTAGGATCACAGATTTCAATTCTTTTGTATGTATTCTTGAAAGTTTGACGAAAGTAGTCAAGTGTTCATAATGACGCTGTTCCTTGACTCGCCCACCTGTGTAAACGACGTAATTTCTGTGTCCAGTTCCCATAGTACTGCTGCTCAATGATTTCACTCAAACAATCCGGCATGACATACCTGTGTGTTTGTTGTATCGTAATCTACCCATGCGATTTCTGCAAGAATAATTTCAATCTCCGCAGTGATCGTAAAGCTCAGTAACGAAACTTTTCAGTAGCCTCTTCCATACCCAGGCATAATACTTGTCTGTTTGTTTGAACTTGGAGCCGTCGATGAGACGTTGCAGACTCACATGCCTCGTCAAATGGATACGATTGTATGTCATTTGACAGCACGTTTTCAATCTATTCCTAGCGGCCATTTGCATGAAGCATCCAAATGTCTCTAGTACGTGTGTCCGGTGATCCATGAGATACATTAGAACCCGATATTAACTGCAGTTGTCTTCCAGTTCTCATGAGGAGCAATAAATTCCGCTGGTCATGGAAAACCCGAAAAGTACTGTTTTTAACATGTTGACCCGATTATATCTGAATCGTCCGGTTTGTACTCGGAAATATCACAGTTCAGACATTGTTTTAAATCTATTCTCCATCAATCTGTCAAAATGTTAAAACAGTGATCCAGCGAGATTCAAACAATCTAGAAAAGACGGTGGTAAATATCCTTGCTTTGAATTACACTAATTGGTGTGTAAAGTTTTTCATCGTAAAGTTAGTTTTGCCACATAGAGACCTTTCGCATTAACTGAATGGTCCCTATTTCTTTCAGGGACTTGTTTCACAGCTTTCTCCTTTTAATGTTGCATCTAATTTAGTTCCAGGATATTTCAAGATCTCCTGTTATGTTGAACGCAATCTTTCAAATAAAGGATTTATAAGGAGTGTTTGATATGGTAATGCGTGTGCTCTCGGCTTTTTCTTTTGAAATAAGCGGATTGTGCTTTCATCAAAGACTTTATTGTAACTCTCGTTTCTTCATAGAGTTTGAAGCATATGGATCTTGGATTTAAATTATTTGAGAATGGTCATATTCTGTTCTCGTATCACTCGATTTCTTTGTTCATAAATTTTTGCTGCTCTGATTTTGTTTGGCTGTTCTGCTGGATCATTATTCTTATTCTATCATGTATTTTCGTCCCACTCCCGAAAACCATATATTTATTACTCTCCTTTACTCTGGTTATATTATAATTCATGTCAGCTTTGGGATGATTTCTTGAGTGTGTGTCTTGTATTTGGATATATCGACTTATTATTGGGTTTGTTGCTTTTCATAAAAGATATAAATACTATATAGCAGTTTTACATGTTAACGGAGGAGAAATATTTGGTGAAAAGCAAAGTAATGTACAATATCTTTTGGCAGCTATGACTCGCTTTTAGTCTTATGAGCTTGTTCAGGTCCAAAAGAGCGAGGAGCGGCAGGTTCCGAGTGTTAAGGTTGAAAAGCAAGGATACAAAGGACGGGGATCTTTAAAGAAACAACAGGAAATGCTTGTTATATTACGTTCCTTTGACCGAGTCTATGATCGACAAGATGATCAAGCAAAGTTTGAAGAAGGAAACGGAATAGAGGCGAGGCTCGTACTGTACCGTAGGACGGTCCTTCACTAGAATCAAGACAGAGGCTGATAAACTCGGAGCTGATGTGGGTACTGCGGTCGGAACTCCAAGTCAGCACAGTAAAGAATAAGAGTGAGTATTTTGCGGATTATATAATGTGCAGAGTGAAGATGCATTCTATGATGAGTACGAAGAATAAAGAGGGTAATCTTTACAAGATTTGATACAGTACGCAGCTCTGTGATCATGGTAAACACAGATTTGATAGGAGATATCCAGCTGGAAGGCTATGAGGATTTATTTAGATCCTGAGACTCCAAAGGAAAGATAGCTTGCAGAGAGCCGTCAGCAGTCATCTTCATCATTTGAGCACCTTGTACTAATATGCTGTACGCTATGGGTACGGCGGTGATCCTGATAAGGATGGGATCTATGTAGAGAAGCTTTGTAGACCAGCTGGACAGAAAAGCACTACCCGCCGGAGGTTCATCAGCAGTTATATAAGGGCGTAGCGGACGGTGGTGAGTATGCAGTGGTGGTCTCACAGCATGAGCGAGGTGCTGCACAGTATGCGAGGAGCCCGGTTCACCACTGTAAAAGTTGTATATATGAACTGAAGGAAGTCATCTTTAGAGGAGACAGTTGCATATGTAATAAAGAATTGTGCTAATGGGAAGAAGTGCTCAAAGTCTTCTCTTGACTGGTTGACAGAGTAAAGAGACACAGGAGTAAGTGAGACAATACACAGTATCGTAGAAGTATCAGAAAAGACGGTGAATGGCAGATTGATTCCATGCAGCCTATGGAGTGAAATCAAAGGTTATCACTGACGATGAGACACCAACACAGCTGAGCATAAAGTCGGAGTGGTTGGACAAATTCAAAAGAAATATTTACAAAATAAATTATGAGCTGCCGCGCCACTACAGAACAATGCAGGTAAAAGCTAGGGGACTTGGATCTAGGGCTTGTGGGGATGTGTGTGGAGGCAGTCAACCGAAAGCATCGTCTATCTCTCAGGAGACTCCTGGGCGTTGGTATGGAAGCGTAAGATGTTCGCCATATGGCGATATAACAATACTGCGGATCTGTGTCACCACCATAAAACGGAGAGTTTTCACGCATTGCTTTGGACCTTCGGGCTGCGGAAAGCAACAACATGCTGGAGAATGATAGCGTTTGACTTTAATTCAATGGAGGGCGGCAGGGTACACTAGCATTTGATGATAAAGGTTGCTCTAAATGATACTCCGAGCACCACAGAAACTATAGGAATGAGTGACAGTTATGCAATCTTTCCACATCTTCAGCAAGACAGAATGTAGAGTACCGGACTTAGTGATCAAAGAAGGGGTACCTAAGGCCGGAGATGAAACAAGGTGGATGAGAGACCATGATGGGTAAAGATAGAGAGAGTATCAGGACCAGACTGCCTGAGAGATTGTCAGGCGGGCAGCAGCAAAGAGTTGCGTAGCTTGCAGGAGCGATAGTTATTCGTCCGTCAGGTAGTGCACAATGGATGAGCGCTCAAGGCGCTGTGCTTTTGCTTAGAATAGAAATGAGAAGTGCCACAAGAGATAGCCACAAAAAGCAGATGAGAGACCAACTGCAGTGTCTGTGACTTACATGATCGGGAAGCAGGCGCTTGCAATATCGGACAGAATAGCGTAATGAAAAGACGGTATTATAAGACAGATGGGTGGTCCGGCAGGATATCTCGTGCCAGACCTTTATGACGCATTTGTTTCACATACTTATCCGGACGTCAAATCTTTTCCACGGAACTCTAAAAGAGTGCGGATGGAGTGCTGGCAATGTCGTAGCATGTAACAACGGTTTCAGCATATTTATGTATAATATCTCAAGTGGAAAGCAAAGGACGGAGAAGAAGTTGGTAATGTCGTAAGACCTGAGTGAGTTTCTCATTTCTGAAACCGGAATTGAGTTGTAAGATTCTAAAGCAGAGTGCTTTCCTTGAGAAAAATATAGTACCAGCTATTTCCTTGAGGTTTGAGCTGCATGGTGCGAGTGATCGCCGTGTTGAATATTCTCAAGACCTTGGTCGGGCGGACAGGGATATGGTGAGGGCGAGTATAAAACTGGCCTGCCGAGACGAAGAAGAAGATGAAATATGTTACAAAGGATACTAGAGGAGTCCTTGTCAAAGGATGTGGTGATAGCATGCTGCATCAAAGAAGATTAAATTAGATTTCTGGAATATAGATACGCTATTAATAATTATAAGCTGCGATTTTCCTTGTCTATCCTTTACTAAGCCTGTGGAGCAGTTTAAAAGGCCAGTAAAAGCGGTGTATGGTCTTTGATGAACTGTTCAGTTCTTTTTCAAAAGAAATATTATACAAGAATGCACTTATAAATTCTTTTAAACTTGCTGGGCCAAGTGTAACTGTATTAGCTGTTTTGATAGGAGCCTCACAGCATATTTTTATGTGTTTTATAAGAGATAAATGGAAAAGGGAATCTCGAGGTATTGTTTATTATATCAGAATGATGAGTCCCAACTTTAATGGTGCTTATTCATGGATACTTTTTGCTTTGGAAGAAACGGAAAGCGTTACAAAGTTTTTGGGCAAAAGCACTTGGAATAAAACATGCCTTCAATATACGGCTATTGCAGTGAATAGCTCGTGTTTACCTAAGCTATACGTTTCATCTGCCATCTATGTATCAGGTGCATTAAAAGATAAGACGTTGCACTCGCGGCAGAGAGTTGGGTGTGGTGGACCATGCTGGACTTACGGTATTTTGCTCGTTATAACTCGCGGACTTCATTTGTGTGGCGGCTCTTTGGTGTTATGAACTGTGGCGTGTTCGCGAAACACCGTGCTCTTATAGTAGGTGTGAGGGATACCGAGGTTATGCTCACTCTTTGTCTATTCGGAGTTTGTGGTATTGAGTCAGGGAGGCACCAAACTTGCGTGGCCTGTATGGCTACTATAATGACAATTATAACCGCCTTGGTATTCCTTCCTACAAAAGTGGTGGTTGAGTAAACACAAAAATCATTTACAACGTTCAATAAGGCCTATACAATGGCTGAGAACCGAAGGGAATGTCTCAGTACTTGTTACATACATACATATATCTTGCAGGTCTTTTCTATAATCCCACAGGCTATGGTAGTAGGTATACATCATTTAAGGGCTGCAAAGATGCAGGTGTTTGTGGACGGATTCTCTCTTGAAGTTACAAAAGGTTGCCGATAAAAGCATTGGCGGCAGTTAAGCAAACACACATGGTATGTTCTGCTTCTTTGCAATTGTAATCATTATAACTTCTTTGGGAATGTTGATAGCATATTCTTAGTCAGTCAGAAGAAGTGTACTCACCTCAGCTTATATAGATAAAACAGTGCAATGTTCCCGTGTCATTGTGCCGGGATCGGTTCTCGGTATAACTCTTTTGATTGCATTTAATCGCATGCCTGATGCTTGCAGGTACGGCGTTTATAATAATTATATCAACTGGTCATAAGAAGGTTGGCATATACGTGGAGGTCAAGCTCTGCTATGCTTTATCAGATAAGCCCAAGTATGGAAGAGGCTGCCGTAAGTTTGGGGAGATACTCCGCACAGTCTGTAAAGGTTGCAGGCAGATGAGTGCTTCGGGAGTGGTGCATCTGAGTGCTATATGAGGCTGGATTACAATGATAATCAAATGGGTTGGAGTTCTTCTGGGATTATGTTATATACTTCAAAGAGACTAAGACAATGTCTGTAGCTATTTATAATGAAGTTATAAGAGCAGAAAGCTACGTGCCCGGCGGCGGCACTTACGCAGAGTATGTTGACATTGACGCCCAACTGTAATATCACTTCTTGTGTTCTTCAAGGTATCCGGAGCAAGGATGTTTACCAGTGGCAGCCATATAATATGGGATATGTAGGGTGTAAGCTATGGACATGATAAGCTTTTAAAAGAAGAGTTAGGAGTCTTATATGTTCATGCTTACACCCTGTTTTATTTTAGTCTGCATATTATGTATACCTGGATGTTCTGAATCTTGCATTTGTAAATATACATATAGGAATAAGGGTATGCTAGTTGAGTCTACTCTAAACTCAAAAGAAAAGCTTGAGGTTGTTTTAAACAGCTACATTGAAATATACAAATCATGTTGTACCATGAGTAGAGTTGATGCTCAGGGCTTTTCTCAGGAGACAACAACCAAATATAAAGTTGAGGATAATGAGAGGGTGCATATATCTCATAAATCAAAAGGATATAAAAAGGCACTAATTATATATTGCGATAAAAGTTTGATATGTTATTCAGCACGGGAGAGAGATGATAATAGGGAGCTTGTAAAGATATCAGATAGGACGGAAGCAAATCAAACCTCTTTTGGGGAGAGGCGGTGTCATAATATATATTTACGGTGGTAGCAACAGGGAACAGAAAACTCCTCCATTATCTTCACTATCTTATAGTAAAGCCTGTGCTGATGAAGATAATGAATGTGCAGGGCTTTTGTTACATATGAGTTGGAGCTTTAAAAATCTTTGATGCTGCTTTTTAACAATACAAACAGTATGGTTTTGCTTGTAAACAGAATTTCATAGAAGTGCTTATTTAGTAATTCAAAGCGTTTGTGTGATGACGGGAATAAGATTATTAAAAATTTCAGAGATAGAAGAGGGGCTGGATCTTTAATGATGGAGGCTGAGTCTATATTTCAAGGAATAAGGTTGATTATGCAGATACGTGGATATAAGTGTGATTACAGTGCAGCACTTATCTTAATATAAGCGTCAAATAATGCTGCTGTTGATAATTCGCCGTAGCGATTATAATGGCGACGACAGGTACTTCTTCAAGTGCAGGTAAATTCTCGGCAGAGGAGACAGCCATAATATATCAACTTATAGATGCTCTAAAGCGGGTGGGGGATGGAAAAACTTGATATAAATTTGAATATTGAATCTGACAGCGAGTTTAAATCCATGGGTCATTCTCTTTAATATGATGCTTGTATAAGGCATCTTATAGAAAGACATGATAAAATGGCTCTGGAAAATAATATGGCGATAGTTCAAATGAGTGGAATCGCAGTTCCAATCCGCATATTCAATACACTTGGGTCTCATAAGATATCTGGTGAAATTCAGTCCGAAGGTTGCAGATAAGACTCGGTAATGAACTTGTCAAAGCTTTTAAGATACAGCACTACTAAAATACGGTAGATACAGTCAGATCCAAGGAAGAGTTCCGGTTTTGCCAAAAGATATGTAGAGATAATGAAGGGTGAGATTCGGTGAAAGGAAACTTGAGATTTAATGACTGTTACTCTGAGGATGTCAAAGAGATGTAAATGTGCACTGAAGATGGTAATTCGCCCATTAGTGGAGAAATGCAAAGTTAAATATGGATTCGGTGAAGATGTGGAAAGTTTTGTTAGGTTGGTATGTCTGCTTATATCCAAATCCGGAAAAGTGTAATGTAACAATGAGTGATGACGGAGTAGGTATAGAGATTTATCATTGGTGGTTACTTTAAAGGAGAAATACAATCTTTCGGACCATATAGGACTTTACAATGTACACAAGAGAATAGAACTTTCTCTACGGTAAGTGGAATACGGGCTATGAGCGCAAAAGGTGGAAACAGGTAAAGGTGCACGGAAGTTGTTTTGTGTCGGAAATGGTAAACAGAGTGAGAGATGGTTAAGATTGCATGGTTGAAGATGAGGAGATCTGGGCAACGGTTCATATTTCGATTGATGGATTACGGACTACAGGTGGGACTGGCAAAGGACGGCAGAAGGGTTTCTCTGTTGATGATACTTGAGCTTAACTGGATATAGTTATCAGTGAAGGCTAGATGTCAGAAGATGAATCGGAATAGGAAATGATACAAAATGCCAAAGCAAGGTGAGGATCGGTATAATTCTTACCAGCTATGCGAGTCTGGTTATGCCAAAGTGCAAATGGGAAATTCCCGGTGCAAGTCAGGATATTTATTAAAAGCCTGTAGACGAGGACGAGCTTTATGAATTGTTAAAATCAATAACCGATAAAATAAATAAAAGAACAGGCCGAGTAGAGAGGAAAGTGTAACCAAGGATAAGATAATAGAAAAGGGAAGACGACTGGAAGATATAAAAGCGGGAGAGTTCGGATTCTATAATAAGATCTGTTTATGAGATTATCAGAACAAATACAGTGAAAAGACTAAGTATAAACGATATTGCAGAAGAATTAAAGGTAAGCTAACAGCTATGGTGAGTGAAAGTTAAAGACAAAGCTTAATACAAGTTTTAGGACCTTTTTGAGTCAAATACAGAATAGGCGATATCTTATCTTGAAAACCGATCTTATGATATACGCGAAATATCATGCAAAGTAGGATTCAGTGATTACAAGTATTTTTGTACCGTATTTAAAAATACACTTTAAGTCCCTTTCGGAGTATCCAAAAACAATGCACAAAGATAATGATTTATAAAAATCGAGAGGAATTCAAAGGGATGGTTATGACATGTCTGACCTCGAGAGGATATTCTCAAAAGACAAAGAAATAAAATTTGCCCTGAAAATATTAGTTATTGGAAGAAGTAATGGTTGATTCTATAAAGAATATTACTAAAGTTTAACTTTAAGAAAGTGCGAATTGTTAAATCAAGATCCTACAGTAGGTAAGGTTATATAAGTAATGAAAAACTAGAAAAGCTTTTTTAAATCTAGAAGTAAATTGATGGTTTATCCTCCAGTATCTATGGAAAGCATTTTGGGCAGAAGTGACTGACGAAGGCTATCTTAAAATAAAAATAATATTCTTTTTATAGCAAAGAAGTCTCTTTTGGTGATAATGTTAGTGGAATACAAAACGGAAGAAAAGTACTTATTATATGATAAAACTATAATTCATAGTAAAAATAGTACATTGCGGATTGTTTTCTTTAATGAAAAACCGAAATTTAAAAGATAGAATATTAATAGAAACTAATAGATCTTGGATGTGAGTATGAAGCATTTAATGTAAATTTCTATGCAATAAACATCCCAATTCAAGTAGATATAAAGAAGAAATATATCTTTTCTTAGATGAGTTTGTGGAAACTGACGATTTAGATTATGATATTGAGAGTATTTGGCACAATGATTTTGTGCAATCTATAACTTGCGTAATACCGTACTAGCATTATTTACACAGAAGGATAGAACCATGAAAACAATCATAAGATTTATATCAAAAATTCGAAAAATGGAGAAAAATTTATTGAAGTCATACATTTTTAAGAATGAACCACCTCTTAATTTTCTACGATTTTTCATGAAACTAGCTCGATGTATGAAGAATATTGGATATCAAATGAAGTTGCAAAAATAATTGAACCTTTATTTATGTGAGAAATTAGACACAAATAATTATGACTACTTCTTGTCTTATGAAGAAGATAATATTTAAGCAAAATTCAAAAATTATATTTATAGATAACGCATATCGTCCTTCTACTTGCAAAACCAATATGCCAATGCCGCATTACAACTTCTTCAGGTACTATGAGCCTGATGTGGGTCGGTTTGTGGGGAGGAAGCAATTTTTATAACTATTCTCAAAATGTAAAAAGCTTGGGTAGATTTATATAGATTGTCGTCTAGTTGTAATGACGGAGATACAAAAGATAGTAAACTAATTAACCAAAAAGAATTGAACCGGATTTTAGATCAAATAGGCACAGATCCACATGCGTTTAAGGGTGATTATGTTGGTACACGAGCCGTATCTCATTATGATGTTTATAAACAAAATAAAACTGAGAACATTTATTCAGAAGAAAAATTCTTCTGAATTTATTAGAACAGGAATTGGTTGCGATGATGCTGAATAACTTTAATTGAAGTAACATTTTATATGGAATCAAATGATTACATCAACATGAAAAGAAATAGACATAAAATACTTAATATTAAAAATGCTGAATTTTATAGCAAGGGAGATGATTTGACATCACCAAACCAAAAGATTCAATTTGTAATTGAACAGTCTCATTATTCTTTTGGCATAGATAAAGAGGAAAATTTAAAGGAAAATTAATAAAATTATAAAAGCAATAGAAAAACTATAAAGAAGGATTTAAATTACATATTTAAAATATAAACTAAATAAAAGAGCTTATAATATACAGCTGAGAACTCGATGAGGCCACTCGTGAATATAAAAATCTCCCTTAAATCAAATTCAATTATTATCTGAGTTAGGTATAGAATTAAAAATCATTCATTATAATTTTTAGTAAGCGTGGGTTAGGTCGAGTCCCACTAAATATCAAGTATCTGAAATCAATTTTCAGACAACCTTGTTTCATTTTTATTGAGGAGTTGTATGTTATGAATTTAGATGCAGTTAATCCAGAATTGGAATCAAAAATTAATGATTTAGTTGCGAAGCTTATAATAAATCTTTTTCGGAACAAGATTATTAAAAGAAGCATTTGAGCTAATACCTGAGCCAGTAACTCAATGGGCGCATCCAACGACAATGGTTACGATTGCCTTTGTTTGAGTTGTATTATAAAAATCAAAAATATGAACAGGCTAAGGAATGGCTGAGTATTGCTTTAAGTGTCGCTGACTTAGGAACCACTAATGCAGGGGTCGTATCTGTTAGCTGGTATTTTTATTATGATCTTGGAAAATATGATGAAGCTTATAACATTTTTGATATTGCTTATAATGATGCTGGATATTATCCATTTAGTATTGAGGACAAAAATATTGGCAGTTTTATAAGCAGCGTAAAGACGAATTAAATCCTAAGAAAAAACCAAAAAGTAAGATTGCACTGCACCTCAAAAATTAAAAAGCAGGTAAGAAACGTCCTCAAATAGGAGAATTTAAATGATGGATACGTTAATTTTTAACTTTTTAGATAGTAAAACCCAATATAAATAATATATTAGTTGGGCTAGATTTAGATTATTCAAATAAAGTGATAGCGCCAGATGGTCATGAGTTAGCATTGATCGCTTTCATACCAATTGAGGATTTATTAACTATTGCACCTCAATTTAAAACAGATCTTCAGGGAAGGAATATAAAGATAAAGCAATTTACGTCTTATTATGATAAAGAAGATTATTTTTCTTGACTCACATTGCTGAAATTGACGATGTTATTCAAGGATACACTGAAAGTTATCATCGGAGATAAAAATCAGTTCAAGTTTAACCTAGATAATTTTTATCCAATTAATCCTATTGAGAATTTAGGATGAAATGAGTTTTTAGGAGGACAACCTCAATATTTACAACAAAGAGAGTGATGATTTTCTAGAAAATATATTTTCATAGGTCAAATCTTAGGAATGGATCTACCTGAAAAATAAATGAAATTTTATCTAACTGAGAACGTCGGATTATTTTTATAAATCGAGATCTATCTGGTGGATTGATTCTTCGTACAAACAACTTAAAACAAAAACTAAAAAGGAGTAAATTATGAATGAAAAGTATTGAAACTATATTAAATAGTTTTCTGATGGAAATGTATAAATGGGAAGACAATGCTAATAAGCATATTGATGCAGGCACTGAATATTCCTGATGAGATATTGAAACAAACACTAAAGGAAATATACTGATAAATACCTAACAGATAAACCAAGAAAAATGGGAAAGTTAGAATGTACGATCTGTTAACTACCCTCCAACATTTAATCTGAACAACGAGAAAAATCATTGAAATAGAAGAAAAGGTAGCTCTATAACTGTAAAAAGTGCTAGTGCTGTAGCAGCTGGAATGGAAGCTCAAAAGACTTTATAAATTTAAAAACAGGCAGGTCTATGTAAATTAGATAATGTAAAAAGAATTTGATGGTTATGATGGGAAATGGCATTCTATACATATCTAAATTAAAGTAATTAGCAAGCGTACCTGCACAAAAACTCTCAGTCCTAAGGAGTATTTTATGAAAATCAAAGAATTAATTGAAAAATTAGAACAAAAAGGTAGCCATCAATTTTTGAAAGCAGTATCAAAACCAGAATTTGCTTTTCCTTTGCCACAAGATTTTAAAAATTCTTTTATGAAAATTATGAATATGCTTATTCTTAATATTAATACTTCTTGTGAGATAAGAATCAGTTCACTTTTCAGAATTGCCAACCAACAAAACCAAATTCTATATCCAGCTGATGATGTTATTTGGGAGGAGTTGGCGAATGATATCAGTAATGATTGGTTCATGATTGCATCTTCACAAGAGCTCAGTCAATATATCAGTATAGACTTAAATGAGATTTGGTTTTTGTTATGATAGTTTTATAGAAACTCATGCTACACCTGATGAGTCTCCCATTATTGCTAAATCATTTACAGAACTACTGGAAAGAAATTAGTTTCCAATGAAAAAGAATGGTTTTAGTTGATTCTTCTTTTTCAAAAGCTATGGTGATGCTTATATGAAGATGAATAAGTAAAGTTGTGGCCCGTATGAAACTTCCAATCCTGACATAGGGCATGTGAGGTACGCACAGGTACACAACTGGACCAACGAAGACGGCGAGAGCCGCCAACAAACCCACTACTTCACTGCGACCAAATCGGCATCCCGAGAGAGATGACCGATAAAGACGGCAACCTGGTTTGGTTAGGCGATTATTACGGCTGGGGCAAACTGAAGAGTGAAACCAACATATCCGAACTGCTCACTGCACCCTTCCGCTTGCAAAACCAGTACGCTGACCGTGAAACAGGGCTGCATTATAACTCTTCAGATATTACGAGCCTGATGTGGGTCGGTTTGTGAACCAAGACCCGATTGGGTTGCTGAGGAGAATCTTTATGAATTCTCACCAAATATAAATAGTTGGTTTGATCCTTTAGTATTAAAGAAAATGGAACTTTTGATTTTTATTAGACAGTATCATGATAAACGTGCCAATGAAATATTTGCTGGAGGAACAGAAGGAAGAGATTAAAAAGCAAATCCTAAAGAGAAATGTCCTAAAAGAACAGCAAATTAGGGTATATGATAAACGTTATAGATGATTCATCTAAGGCCCCAGAGATGAAGCCTTTACTAGAAAAATGAGAAAAGGTAATATCCCGTGGGCTTTTTGGTAGTAAAGCACTCTTTTTAAATAATTATAGGGATGTAAGATGAGCTTTTAATAATAATGTGAAGAATTTAAATTTATTTCTAATTGATAATGGCTTCAAGCTTTATCCAGAATGTTCTGGAAAATATAAATCTTGGTCAAAGAGCTTGATGATGAACATTTGGTTTATATGTATATATATTGTAGTGGAACATACAAAGAAGGTTCTCAAACATGCTATTTAATAATTTCTTTACCTAGAGTAGATGATGATGCTTGGATGGTAAGCCCGGCATTAGCTTTTTGGAGTGCAAATCAGTAAAAGTTGGGATGGCGATAAAGATTTTTCAATAAATGTATTAATCGTCTTGATAATATTATGTCACCAGCAGCATATCTGAAGGATGCGATAATTAATGAGATAAACTCAATGAGTTGCATTTCTACTGACTCCATCTGATTCTAATTTTTGGGAATTAGACAATTAACTCAATCTGAAAGCCTTCAAAAAGCTTAAAGAACATAAAGATTTCTCTGAATTATCTCTGCTAAGAGTAAAGATTTATGGGTTAATGGAAAAGAAATTCTTCGTTTGGATGTGAATTTGGTTAAATCTTGTTATGAACCGTATAGTGATGAGATTATTATGGAATATATCGATGACTATTCTTGGGAGCTAAGTGTTATATTGGCGACGTATAGTGTATTTAAATAATTTATTCTCACCAACGCGTTTGGGACATACCGTCATTATACCTACAACAAAGCCGACAACAAAAACAAGATTGGATTAATTACTTAACATAACAAGGATTAACATTATGAATAAAAATATTAGGATTTATAAAAAAATAATTTATTAGAAAGTATCAGGTAATTTTTCAAAACAGCCGATGGAGAATTATTCAAGATATTTCAGTAGCACAAAGATATGCATATCAGCAGTATGATTTAGAGACTGTTTGGGCGGATTTGCGTGAATCAAAACTCACTAATTTTTAAAGCTATCTACAGACGAAGATGACAATTTTTGGGATGAATATGCTGTTCGCAATTGATTGAATTCCTTGCACTTAGAGGAGGGATTAAAAGATAGTTTATTTAGTGATATAGATGCCGATTTATTTAATTGTTATTTAAACAACAAATATAAGAAAAATTATCCTATTTGGAATATGATAGAGAATGCTTATTTTAACGGGTTTTTGGCCTTGTGGATGGGAAGGTAAATACCCTGAGGGCAAGCTTGTTGTTTTTAAATTAAACTATGCTTAAATAAAAAACATGATAATCGCCATTCTAGATAAAGCACTGAATTCAACGCAAGGTTTTCAGACGATCTTTGTTGTATTGCGTTCAACCGCCACTTTACCTACAACAAAGCCGCCAACAAACCCACTACTTCCACTGCGACCAAATCGGCATCCCGCGTGAAATGACCGATAAAGACGGCAACCTGGTTTGGTTTGGCAACTACACGGCTGGGGTCGTCTGAAAGAGGAAACCCGAGTAACGAATAGCGCATACCAACCCTTCCGCCTGCAGAACCAGTATGCCGACCGTGAGACGGGGCTGCATTATAACTTCTTCAGGTATTATGAGCCGAATTCGGGCAGGTTTGTGAATCAGGACCCGATTGGGTTGTGGGGCGGCTTTAATGTTTATCAGTTTGCGCCGAATGTTCAAGACTGGGTTGATCCGTTGGGTTTAATGAAATGTCATTCAGGAAAACCTAAGAAAAAGGACAAATAAAAGCAACCGGATTACCAACTAAAGGAAAAATACGATATGTACCTCCTAAATCATGGAAGCCTGGCACTCCATTACCTAGGAAAAACGGTGGTTATCTTGATAAATTTGGTAATACATGGGTTAAAAAGGTCCTTCAAGGACAGCAGGGTGAAGCATTTGAATGGGATGTCCAATTGTCTAAAACGGGTCAGAATAGTATTGGATGGTTGACTAGAGACGGTTCACATGCAAATGTTTCACTATTAGGAAGGATAACTCATTTATGATTACAAACATTAAAGTAACGTTTTTCTTGGCTGCAAAATCTGACAAGGGAAGTGTTACAACCATTAATAGAATAAAGAAATTATTTCACGACATTGAGATATATTCTAATCATGAGAATATATTTAATTTAAAATATTCCACCAATAGTTGGGAGTGTCATATATGAGCTATTGAAACTATGTGAATCTTTAGAACACAATGGATTATTACAGGAGAAATTGACTATATATTTGACGCTTGGTCTAATAAATCTTCAATTGTTGGAGTTGATTCAATTAGTTTAATTTGTGAAAATCCTAACTTTATTAATTAAATTACAAAATAAATTTAGTAAAGCGTAGGTTGGGTCGAACCCAACAAAAATATCAAGGTCGTCTGAGACGATCTTTCCATATACGCTTATCCTTACCTGCTCTGACTACAACGAAAACGGCCAACTTATCGCCCAGCACCATGCGGAAAGTGCCGTCTGAAAAACGAAGAAGTTTCAGACGGCCTTGAAGAGGAAATCGGATTCGTTTGGGACGGCAGCCACCTCTTGCAGGAAGTCCACCGGGACGGCAGATATACCTATCTCTACACCGACCCGGATTCCTACGGAACCCTTGGCACAGGTACACAACGGACCAATATGGTAATAAATACTTTAAAGAATGCACATAAGAAGGAGAAATTATGTATTTAGATCAAGTAAATTATGAATTAAACAAACAAATCAATGATTTTGTATGTAACTCAAATGATGCTACTACGCCGGAGGAACGCATTGATATTCTGTGAATCAAGCATGGGAACTTTTACCTAAACCAGCCACTCCAATTCGTTGAGCCTACTTGCAATCGCCTGTGGTATTTCAAGGAAGCTATAAAAATTAGGGTGATTATCCCAAAGCTCTTGAGTGGATACTTATTGCGCTTTGAGGCTAGAAAAACAGTTCCTGATGGCAGTACATTTCATGGAGCAGGTATTATCTATTACGAACTAGGTGATATGGAAAAATGCCTATAAATATTTTGACCTAACTTATAATGAGCTACGTTACACACCTTTCTCTATGGAAGACAAAAATATTGGCAATTTTATAAGCAACGTAAAGAAGAATTAAATCTTAAGAAAAACCAAAAAGTAAGATTCGATATTTTTAGACGATCTGTACCGTACTTAACCGCTGCTACGCCTACGACCCGGATGTAGTATAACTAGAGGGAAATATACTATGAAATATCATATTGAAGATTTAAGAGACCAATTACACAACCATAACTGGATTGTTTTGGAAAGAATCGGAAGGAAATGATTTAGATATATCAGAATATTGGACTATTCGTCATAGATACCAACCAAACAAAACTTGTACTCTAGCTTTTTGAAGGAATGGATGACTGGAAGTTTTACCAATCGAAAAAGTTATGCATGTTTTTATCTGAAGAGCCAGCTATATCATTATACTTTTCTAAGAGCATTAAGTTATGGAAGAGAGATTTAAATACATTCATTTTAAATCTGAATTCTTTTATAATTTGCTAATTTTTAAATCCTTCAAACTCATATAAAGCTAATCAAAAATCCAAATAACTGTAAATGTTTCTAGCAAGCGTAGGTTGGGTCAAGACCCAACAAAAATATCAAGGTCGTCTGAAAAAGATGAGCGAGTTTATAGCATGCTACCAGCCCTTCCGATTGCAAAACACTCTCGTCCGCACTGGCATGTAGCAACTGCAAAAATGGATGGAAATCTTATTCAGAAATAATAGGAATAGTACATTTTCTTGGGAGTAATACAAAGAAAATGTAACCATACAACTATAGGAAATAATATCATGACAACTTTAGAAAATAAGATCTTTACTTTAAAAACAGAATCATTTAATGAAAATGAAAGAAATTTCATTTTTAAATAATTTAATTTCAGATTCTGAAAAATCATTCCATATCCACTCTCATGTGAAATAATAAATCGTACTTTTACCCCCTATGAAATATAGAATTATCAAAGGAAAATTTTTAGTTTATCGATAAAAATGAAATATTAAATTTTCTTGCACCAGAGGAAAATGACATTGCTTTATGTATACTTTTATGGAGGAATAAAATGATCAGCTGAAATACCAATAGAAGTATTCCCCTTGTTTATTATCAAAATATATATTAGCAATTGGCTAGAATTAATAAACAAACCTAATTTTTATTGTTTAAAAATTCTTTAGTCATAAAATAGACAAAGTAATCGATATATCTCTACTCGACAATGAGGAAGATGTGTTATCTATTTCATTGGAGTGAACGCTTAACTATTTTTAAAAATAAATAAACTATTCCAGCAGAAGCAATCTTTGCTTTGTATAACTTAAAGGAGTTTACCATGAAAGAATTATTAGAAAAACTTGAAAATAATAGTTTTATTTATAAGGTCAGAATGGATCTTGAATTCGATGTAAAGGACTATCAAGAATTATTAAAAATTTTTAAAATGAAATAAAGCATTATACTCATAATCATAATCTAATTGAAAAAGATTGGCGTCTTATTTATATGAAATACCGAAATTAACACATATTTGGTATCTCAATTTAAAAAGACGATCCAAATAAAAATGAATCTTCTATTGTTAATCAACTTGAAGAAGCATGGATAGAGTTAGATTCAATAATTTGGAGAAGAAATTCTTGGTCAAGGACAATAAATTCCTCTTAACAAACAGTAGTCGTAGGTTAGGTCGAGTTACGCTCAAATATCAAGGTTATCTGAAATCGATTTTTAAGTTCAATTTTATCTCTAATAGTATCCTCCTCTTCTAAATTACCTTATGTTTCACATTGCTCTTATGATTTTCAACATGGCTGGTTAAATATAGTTGTATCAGAATATAATGGTCAAAAACTTGCAGGAGATATAAGGATAAGAATAATGAGTTACAATATTCCTTTGATTGGATGAATTACGGATGCAATATAGTGGGACTGGCAAAGGACGGCAAGGAAGGGCTTGATATGATACTTGAGCTAATCCTGATATAGTTATCAGTGATATTAAGATGCCGAAGATGACCGGAATAGAAATGATACAAAATGCCAAAAAGCAAGGCAAGGATTTTTCAGTATAATTCTTACCAGCTATGCGGAATTCGGTTATGCCAAAAGTGCAATAGAATTCGGTGCGTCAGGATATTTATTAAAGCCTGTAGACGAGGACGAGTCATGTGAATTGTTAAAATCAATAACCGATAAAATAAATAAAAAGAACAGGCAAAAAGATAGAGGAAAAGTGTAAAGGATAAGATAATAGAAAAGGAAGACGACTGGAAAATATTTTTAAAAAGCGGAGAAAGCTCGGATTCTATTATAAGCTCGGTTTATAATATTATACAAAAGTAAATATATAGAGAGGCTTGAGTATAAATGATGTGGCGGATGAGCTTAAGGTAGTAACAGTTATATCAGCAGGAAGTTAAAGACAAAAGCTTAATACAAGTTTTGTTGACCTTTTTGAGTCAATACAGAATAAAAAGGCGATATCTTATCTTGAAAAACTGATCTTATGATATACGAAATATCATGCAAAAGTAGGATTCAGTGATTACAAGTATTTTTTGTACCGTATTTAAAAAAATATACCTCTTTAAGTCCTTCGGAGTATCCAAAAACAAAAGCAAAAAGATAATGATTTATCGCTTGCAATAAAAATCGAACTATGATATCATTAAGTACTGTGTACATAATCCTTGCTTTTGATATCGATATCAAAGGCCCAGAGACCAAGAGG